>Ga0265294_10003398_pt1 | contig 20366 bp, 12 predicted proteins | sample MunlanPumphouse3_FD_192504 | JGI IMG/M metagenome (GOLD analysis project Ga0265294, IMG submission 192504) | Groundwater microbial communities from a municipal landfill in Southern Ontario, Canada - Pumphouse #3 | ecosystem: Environmental > Aquatic > Deep subsurface > Groundwater | place...
TCTTTTATGATTCAAATTCTGAACATGCTATTCAAATCGATAATCCTGATTTAGTGATTACAAGTATAAGACTAGCCTTGAAAGATTATAATAAAATAGATAAATAAAATCTACCGCTAACACGCGGTATAAAAAATTGCCGGTTTAGTTCGTTATTCAAGGGGTGTAGCCCGCTTCAACTTTTGTATAACTTGACAGGAAATCGCCCGCAATCGGCAACTTTTCATACCGCCAACGTTACCGCCAAGTGTAAAAGACAGACAACGAAAGACATAAATTGAAAAGTAAACCATTGTGAAAGGACAGAAAAACGAAATATTGAAGAAACCAGAGAGCCGACACTCAAGCCGACCCAATGTTTTTTATTTTTTTGCCACCGCACATTTTTTAAAACAATTGCCGACCCACATTGCACACATTGCCAAAGCCCCACAAGCCAACGCTGAAACCAAAGCTTTGTCAAAGAGTGCAATTTTGCCAAGCCACGAATAGGAACTACATGAAAGAAGGTGAAAAATATTTTGAGTTTGAACTAAAACCACAGCAAAAAAAAGCATTTGCTGAGTTACAGCATTTTGTTGAAAAAAGTTCAGACAAAATATTTATTCTAAAAGGTTATGCTGGTACAGGTAAAACTACGTTAATGAGTGGTTTTATCAAATGGTTGGGTAAGAAGGAGAATATTTATTCTTTGCTAGCATCAACAGGTAGGGCAGCCAAGGTATTATCTGACAAGACAAATACAGATGCTACTACAATTCACAGCCATATATACGTTTTTAAAGATTTGGACGATGACCTTGAAACTATGAGTTCAAACCAAGAGCAACTTGCTATTGACGATAAAGGCCAAATCAGTTTAGTTTTCGATTTAAAAACTATAAATGCGGAATCTGAAAAAATATACATAATTGATGAAGCATCTATGGTTGCTGACATCCCTGACACTGGTGGTTCGTTTGCTAAGTTTGGTAGTGGAGAGTTATTAAAGGATTTATTAGCCTATGATATAAAAGGAAAATTCATTTTCGTAGGCGACCCATGCCAATTACCACCAATTGGACAAGATATTTCACCAGCACTATCAAAAAATTATATTGAGCAGAAATACAATCATTCAGTTCAACAAATTGAATTAACTGAAATTATCAGACAAGCTTCTGCAAATGGAATTATTGCTGCTTCTCTTTTATTGAGAAATTTACAGACAACAAATCCACTTGTAAAATTTGCTTCATTCCCATTAAAGGGTCATTCAAATATTTCTCTTCATAGTTCACATGCCAGTTTGTTAAATTCTTATATCCAAAAAATCAAGGAAAACGGATTTGAATATTCAACTTTAATTTGCCAGACAAATCGGCATTGTTCTGACTTAAATAAAATAATTAGGGCATCATTGGGTAAATTATCCAACTTAATCGAATCAGGTGATATTCTTTTAGTTACTCAGAATAACTACTTGACAAATCTTGTCAATGGTGATTTAGTAAGGGTTATTCAAACTGGCAAAAAGGAATATCGTTGTGGTTTGTCATTCTTACAGGTAGAGGTTCAGGAATTAGTTTCAAAGCATACTTTCAATGTTCTATTAGTTGAAGACATCTTGTATTCTATTTCCACGAATCTAAACAACAAACAACACAAAGATTTGATGATTGACTACTACCACCGAATGAAAGAAAAAGGAATCAAGCAAAAAGACCAAGCATTTAAGGACAAAATGCTAACCGACCCATATTTAAATGCTTTAAAAGCAGTTTATGGCTATGCTTTAACTTGTCATAAAAGTCAGGGAGGAGAATGGAATGAGGTATTTTTGTATCTTGACAACAAAATACATGGCATCCCAAAGCCTGGAATTTATCAATGGCTTTATACTGCCGTGACAAGAGCTAAAGAAACACTACATATTGTAAATGATTGGTTTATAAAATAAACAAATATGATTGAAGCACTAAAAAAGAGATATAAAGTTGGTGATTTAATTACCATTCATACAGGCGAATCTTCTTTTACGGGAAAGATTGAAGAATTTGAGGATACTTGCATTGTACTTGAAACAGAGGAAAATGTAGAATTTATTGCAAATTCTGCTATAATAAGATTTACCGCTCCAAAAATAACAGCTAAAGCTGAGCCTAAAGTTGAAAATAGAATTACAGTTAAAGAAAACGAGCCTACAGAAGTAAAGCCAACAATAGTAGTTGAAACTAAACAAGAAGAAAAGAAAGAGATTGTTAAACCTATCACAGAATACAAAGTTGGAGAAAAGATACCATTAGAATTATTAGAAAAAGTAACTGACAAGAAACACAAAATACAGAAACCTCAATCAAAACCAAAAACAACATTTAAATCATTTGAAGACCTTGAAAAACTCATTAGTACTGAAATTGAAGAAGAAAATAAAAGAATTGTAAGCGCAAATGGTGTAATAACCAAATGCTTCGGAGATAGGAATTTTGGATTTATTACTGATAAGTTTGGTTACGAAATCTGGTTTGGTTTTCAGAACGTTGTGGACGACAATTTACTTAGCGTTTTAAGAGGAACAACAGTAAAGATTAACATTCCTGTTTTATTTACACTGTCAAAAAACTACAAAGGAGATACTGCAATACTTATACAAAAACCCAATACCATAGAGTCTATTGTCGACAAGGTAAAAAAATACTCCATTGAAAACAGAATTGATGTAGCAATAGGACTATTGGAACAAATTCTTTATTCTTACCCTGAATGTCGTACTGCCCTTAAGATTCAGAAAGAACTAAAATCAAAAAGCTTAACAAATAAAGGTTTTATTCCAAAATCCAAGTTCCGCACTTATGATATTAACTATCAGAAAGCTACAAAAGCTAAAAATGTTGATAAAGACTTTAATTCTGCATTAAAATTTTATTTGCTTGCATTTGAAAACAATGAGAAAAGAGAAAGCTGTATCAAAGACATTGCCATGCTTTATGTATCAATGGGTGAACAGCAAAAAGCAGTAGATTTTATGCTTAAATATGAAAATGAATTATCTAGTAATGTTACAACATACAATTATTTAGCAAACTTCTATTCTTCTGTAAAAGAATATGAAAAAGTAATCGAGAATATTGATTTGCTTTTAGAAGAAAAGTATATTATTAAAGATAACAGAAAACTTAGTATGTATCTTTCTCAGAAAGGTTTTGCTTTAATACAACAAAATGAATTAGACGAAGCTAAAGAAATTTTGGAAGAAGCAGTAAGTGCTTATGGAGATAATACATACGCTGACAGATTATTGAAAGCTATAGAGGAAAAAGATGAGGAAGAGTTAAGTATTGCTATTGCAGAAGCTGAGTTTGACTCCTTTGGTGGGGGAATTAGTAAATATTTAAAGGATTTACTCGAAAAGTATGATGAATATTTTGGAGTACCGCCAAAAGTAATTGATAGCGGAGATTTTAAAAATGAAACCCTTGTAACATTAAGAAAACTAATTGATAGAGCTGGCCGAGCTAGACCAAGAGAAAGAGCAAATTATCTCTTAACAGAAGCAAAGCTCATGACATTACTTGAACCAGACAAAGAAAGAAATTTAAGGTCAGTTTTAGCAAGATATTGCAATGCAATGGCATTAAACCATATTGCAGAAAACTCACACATGGATGTCATAAGAAACTATTACCTTGAAGCGTTTAGTTTAGAGGAGAAATACAGTTTAACAGCACCACAAGTTGCATTGTATTTAATTTCTTATAAATCATCATATAGTGAATTAATTTCAACTAAAACACCATCAATAGACGAAGCTCTTAAATTCATTTTAGACGATGAATCAAAAGAAATTATTTGGGAAGGCCTTTTGTCAATGTTTCTATGGAATAGAAGTATATCAGCCCAATTGATAAGTAAAATTTATGAGAATACTATCTTTAAGAATTTATCATTAAAATATTTATCAAAACAAAAAGTTGAAATATTCAAAAACGCTTCTTTGGATGAATACATTTCTCTTTGGAATCTTGTTAGAGAAAAACGACAAAGAGACTATAGTAAGTGGTTGGCATCAGTCAAGTCAATTCATTCTGTTTCAACATTAGATGTAATTGTCAATCAATTATCAGATTCTTTGCAGGATTTAAAGAAGAATTGGCTTACTCAACTTGATGCAACTCGTTTGAACATTATTTCATCAGACATATATGAAGTGTTAAATCAATATTTAAGACAGTCAGGCTATAGAGATAAAGAACGCTATTATAATTTTGCCAAGTCACAAGTAAACCAGTTAATTGGTGAAATAAAAGAGAAACCCACAAAATTTTCTTATGAAGCATTTATCCCACTTCTGGAAAAATTGGACTTTCTTTTGGAAAAAACATTCAATATTGTCGAATCCGCAAGTACACCAGTAATTAAAGTATCCATATTAGGGGAAGCCTCAATTGTGTCACTTGAGAAAACAGTTCCAATAAGGTTGTTTGTTGAAAATTCAAAGAATTCATCTCCTATTAGGGATATTTCTATTGAAATTATTAATAACGAAAATATTATATCATGTACTAAAGGCGAGTACTTTGATTCAATTGATGGTGGAGAGAACGCTGAAATACACTTAAAAGCAACGGTTTCAGAGAAAGTATTAACTGACAAAGCAACTTCAATTGATGTGGTTTGCAATTATAAAAAGAGAAACCAGGAGGAACCAACTGTTATCAAAGAGCAACTCACATTAAGGCTTTATTCAGAAGAGGAATTTGACTCCATACCAAATCCTTATGAAAAACTCGCAAATGGTGGACCTGTTACGGATACAAGCATGTTTTATGGAAGGAATGAGTTTATTGCACGAATTACAGACGCAATAATTAAATCAGACTCCAAACAGGTTGTGATTTATGGTCAAAAGCGTTCAGGGAAGTCCTCAGTATTATATCATTTAAAAAAATCATTAGAAGCCACGAGTAAAACATTCTGTATTACTTTCAGCATAGGTGATATTTTTGAAACCCTAACTTCAGCAACTTTTTTTTATAAGATTCTATCCCTAATTGATGAGGAATTGGAAAACATGGGTTTTGATGGGAAAGAAGTTCCAACATTTAAAATTCCACCTTATTCAGAATTCAAAGACCAGCCTAATCCTGCTGATTTGTTCAGAAAGGAAATTAAAAAATTTAAACGGGAATGCTCACTACTTGAAAACTGGAAAGATATAAAACTAGTTGTGATGATTGATGAGTTTACATATCTGTACACGGCTATCAAAGAGCAGAAAGTTTCCGATGCAATCATGAAACAATGGAAAGCAATAACACAGAATGAAGATTCAACATTTTCATCAGTTTTAGTAGGTCAAGATGTATTCCCTCTGTTTAAAGATGAATTCCCCAATGAATTCGGGGTTACGCAAGATGAAAGATTAACCTATTTGTCAAAAGATGATGCAATTCGTTTAATTGAAGAACCTATTGGAAAAACGAAGACCAATCGAAACAGATTTATAGCTGATGCAATAGATACAATAATTGACTACACTTCGTGCAATCCATATTATATCCAGATTTTCTGCGCAAGACTGGTAAATGAAATGAATAAAAAAAAGTACATTGAGGTTACAAGTGCTGATATTAAAGAGATTGCAGATAGTTTTATTTACGGAGGACAAGCACTTACAGATGATAAATTTGACAATCTTCTTAATGCTGGTGAAAAACATGATATACAAAGAATACCTCAAGACCATTCTAAGGCAATTCTACGTAAAATAGCAACTAATGCCATGAATATAGGATTTTGTTTGAGAGAACAAATATCTATTGGCCAGCCATACTATGAAGATGAAATTCTTTATGATTTAGTAAAAAGAGAAGTTTTGGAGCAAAAAAACGATAGTTATAAGATTCAAGTTAAACTTTTTCAGGAATGGTTATTAAAACATTAAACACACAAAATCCTTTTTCTGATTACGGTCAGCTAATTAAAGGGAAAAGGTTTGCTGGACGAAAACTGGAAATGCAGGCAATACGCAATCGTGTTGTTGGAGATTCTTTTGGCAATATTGCCGTAATGGGAATGCCACGAATTGGTAAATCAAGCCTAGTTTGGAATGCTCTTATGCCGATTAAAGATGAGCAAATCAGTAATGGCAATATCATCATAATAATTTATGTTGGGGAGTTTTCGACCTCTATTGATTTTTTCAAACAACTTGTAAATAAGGTGGTTGAAGAATTAGGAATAATTGCAAACAAGGAAACCCAACCGAACATTGACAAACTTATTTCAATTTACAATGAAATAAGGTCAACCAAAGAAAGGTTTGATTTCGATAATTTAATAGATAAGTTTTTTAGATTTTTGAATAAGTTCGGTTATAGAGCCACTTTTATTTTAGATGAGTTTGATAATATAGCAAGGTTCTTTACTGTTGCTGATTTTCAAAAACTGCGAAAGCTGGCATCTCAAGAAGAATGGAAAATCTGTTTAGTAACAATTTCTAGAAGGACTATTCAGGAAATTGAACCGGAAAATGGTGCAATATCTAATTTTTATGGAGTTTTTTCAGATTTACGATTGGGATTATTTACAAGAGAAGATATTTCTGAGTACTGGGATATTGTAAAATCTTTTGAAATTGAAATATCAGAGGATTACAAAAGGCAGGTTAAATATCTTGTCGGCCATCATCCGTTTCTAATTGATTTATACAATTACGAAGCATTTAATTTAACAAATAGTCAAAAAGAAGTTTCAAATGATTCCTTGTCATTAAAAATAGAATCTGAACTCAAACTCAACCTCTATGATAATTTTGAGAAAGTATTAAAACTAATGAAAGAAGAGGGGTTATATTCCAAAGCCATTCAACTTATATTAGGTCCTGTTTACGATGTTACTCCTATTGACGAACAAAAATTGCTGAAATATCAATTCATAAGGCTTGTTGATAATTCTGAAAAGATTAAAATCTTAAAACAAGACCTTGGAATTAAAAAAGATAATTCTAACCATTCTTATGTCTGCTTCTCAGATTATTTTACTGAACTTATAAATCTAAAATTCAGCGACATTGATTATTGGCCTTTGTGGAATCAGACAGAAAAGAATGTAAGAGAAATAATTAAGGAATACATTTCAGAAACTTTTGGTGATAATTGGGAGCTTTCCTATTTAAAAAAACATGAAAAAAGCGAAGGAAAACTAAAGGGAATACAGAAACTTGATGAGGTTAGGTCATACACAAAGAACAAATTTGGTTCATTAGCAAGTTCAAATTTAATAGACTATACTTTCCCCAGAGATATGTACGATTTATTTATTTCAAGTGATTGGACGTGGTTTGAAAAGGTCTTTTGTGATACCAAAAATGAATGGGGTAAACGGTTTAATACTCTTGCCGAAATAAGAAACCCAATTGCTCATAACAATTCAGAATTCATTTCGCCAGAAGATTTAAAAAATGCAAAGAAATACTGTGAAATAATAATAAATAGAATTACTCAATGGAGAGAAAACAAATAGCCAACCTAATTTGCAAGCACATTGCCAAAGCCCCACGAGCCAACGCTCCAACCAAAGCTTTGTCAAAGAACTTGCAAAGCCAACACACCGAGAAAAATTGTTGTAAAAAATTTGCCGACACTTAAAAAAAATAAAAAACGCAGACACACGAGCCGACAGAAAAGTAAGAAAGTTAATGACAATGACACGGAAACTGAATATTGACAATGGTTTACAAGACTGGAAGACAGAACACCAGGCGGTAACACGCGGTATAGTTAATTGCCGGTGCAGTGGGTATTCGAGCGGCACAGCTCGTATAAAAAGTAGTTGTAACTTGATACGGAAGTGCTTCGAAATCGGCAACTAACCATACCGCCATCCGTTATGCACAAGCGGAGAAAAGATAACGACACCGCAAATTGACAGTGAAAATGGAATATTAAACTTGAAATGAAAAACGAAACCGACAGACAAATAACCCGACACTCATTGCCGACCCGAATGTGTTTTAATTTTTTTACCCACCGCACAAAAATTTTTAAATTCTGCCAACCCTCATTGCACACATTGCCAAAGCCCCACGAGCCAACGCTACAGCCAAAGCTTTGTCAAAGAGTGCAATCAAACCGACACGCAACGGAGGTGTTGAAAACTTTTTTAATATTAATCCTATTTGTAATCTGAAAAATATTAATTTTGACACATTATGTCAATAGTAGTTATGTCAACAGAGAAAATAGGCGAAAAGTTAAGACACATTCGAGAAGAAAAGGAACTTCCATTGCGGAAAGTTGCTGCATTACTCGACATTGATGTAGCTATTTTGAGCAAAATGGAACGTGGAGAGAGACGGATTACAAAAGAAGTAGTTCTAAAACTTGCCGATATATACGGCTACAACGCAGACGAACTTTTGGTTTCGTTTCTAAGCGACAGGATTTTATATGAAATTCAAGACGAAGATTTAGGAATAGAAGCACTGAAAGTAACAGAGGAAAGAGTAAAATATATAAAAGCGAACAAGAAGAAATGACAATAAAGCAACTCATAGAAAAATATACAGCCGACAGGGATTACTACTTGACAAACAAGTATAATGAAACACTGCTTCGCAGTGATTTCTTAGACCCGTTTTTCGAGTTGCTTGGTTGGGACATTAAAAACAATGCAGGTAAACCGACCAACGAACGAGAAGTAATTTTAGAAGAAGCATTAAAGGCAAATGCTTCCGAACATTCAAAAAAACCTGATTATACTTTTCGACTTTTTTCTGAAAGAAAATACTTTTTGGAAGCAAAGAAACCTTGCGTTTCTATTGAATCAAACAACGACACAGCAAAACAAGTAAGACGATACGGATTTACTGCAAAGTTAAAAATTTCAGTTCTTTCAAACTTTGAATACTTAATCATTTATGACGCTTCTGTAAAAGTTGAGAAAGACGACAACTATCAAAAAGCACTTGTAAAAAAATACCATTACACCGAATACGAAAGAAAGTTTGAAGAAATCAATCAACTTCTTGGAAAAGAATCTGTTTATTCAGGAGCATTTGAAACGGAATGGAAAGAAATTGAAAGCAAAATCAATCAATATTCTATTGACAATTTATTCCTCAACCATATAAACGAATGGAGAAAAGTTTTAGGTGCTGAAATATTTAAACACGAGCCCAAAATTGACGAGCAACAACTTAATGATATTGTTCAGAGTTACATCAACCGAATTATTTTTCTTCGTGTTTGTGAGGACAGGAATTTAGAGGATTATCAAACCCTTTTAAAATTTGCCAATACAAATGATTTCAGTGCCTTAATAAAAAAGTTTGAACAAGCCGACAAACGCTATAATTCAGGGCTTTTTGACCAATTGCTAAAAGATAAGATTGTAGAAAATATCAGTTCTGTTTTTTGGACTATCATCAAGCAATTATATTATCCTGAAAGTCCATACTCATTCAGCGTTTTTTCTTCTGATGTATTGGGAAGCATTTATGAAATCTTCCTTTCAGAGAAATTGACCGTTCAACGCGGTTCGGTTGTTTTGGTAAAAAAACCTGAAAATGCTGACCGTGACATTATCACCACACCGACATTTATCATCAGCGATATTCTAAGAAATACCGTTTTGAAAAAATGCGAAGAAAAAACGGATACGGAAATTCTTAAATTAAAATTCGCTGATATTTCGTGTGGTTCAGGTGCATTCTTATTGGAGTTATTTCAGTTACTCAATGATATTTTGATTGATTACTACTTGAAAAATGATAAATCAAAACTCATTCAAACCAATATCAACACCTACAAACTACCGTTTAAGATTAAGCGACAACTTTTATTGAATTGTATTTACGGAGTTGATAAAGATTATAATGCAGTTGAAGCAGCTAAATTTGGTTTGCTTCTCAAATTGCTTGAAGGTGAAGATGTAAACTCAACCAACAAAACAAAACCTGTTCTCCCCGACCTTTCACAAAATGTTTTCTTTGGAAACAGTTTATTGAATCCGAAGCAAGTAACGAATAAGAAAGACCAAGTAATTATCAATCCGTTTGATTTTTCAAAACTTCGCTTTGATGTCATTGTAGGCAATCCGCCTTATATGAAATCGGAGGATATGAAAAACATTACCCCGCTTGAATTGCCACTTTACAAAACCAATTACAATACAGCATACAAGCAGTTTGACAAATACTTCCTTTTCCTTGAACAAGGAATTAATTTGTTGGCTGATGATGGAATTTTGGGTTATATCGTTCCGAGCAAGTTTACAAAAGTTGGTGCAGGTAAAAAACTTCGCGAATTACTCGCAGACAAAGAATATTTACATTCCATTGTTTCATTTGGGGCAAATCAAGTTTTTGCTGACAAAACAACCTACACTTGTTTGCTAATTCTGAATAAGAAACCTCAAAAGACTTTCCAATATGCAGAAGTGAAAAGCCTGAAAAGTTGGAAAGTAAGAGAGCCAGAGGCTGCAATATACGGTTCAAAAAAAACTGACGAGTTAGATAGTGAAGTTTGGGTTTTAGTTCCACCCGAACTTACCAATGTTTACAATAGAATCGTTTCTCAAAGTGTAAAATTTAATGATTTGGTAGGTAGCGAGAATATTTTCAATGGTATTCAGACCAGTGCAAATGATGTTTACATTTTTACGCCAACGAAAGAGGATAAAAAGCATTTCTATTTCTCTAAAAAAGGTATTGATTACAAGATTGAGAAGGAGATAACAAAACCTTACTTTCAAACTTCATCAGGTGAAGATAATTTATACACTTACAGAACATTCAAACCGAATGCAAGGGTAATTTATCCTTACTTGACAACAAAAACAGGAGTTGAAATTATTTCTCTAACAACTATTCAAAAGAAATTTCCTTTGGCTTATGACTATTTACAAAAGCATAAAGCCATACTCAATAATCCGAAACGTGATATAAAACCTGAGCCAAAAACAAAAAATGAATGGCACAGATACGGCAGACATCAAAGTTTGGATAGTTGCGGACTACCTTCAAAAATAATCGTTGGTGTTCTGTCTGTTGGCGATAAATACGCAATTGACGTTCACGGAACTTTAATTTCATCAGGCGGAACAGCAGGATATTGTGTAGTAGCAATTCCAACAACTTCTGACTACTCCATTTACTACATTCAAGCTATTCTCAATTCAAAATATTTGGAGTGGTTCAGTGCTTTGTATGGCGAAGTTTTCAGAGGTGGTTACATAGCAAGAGGAACCAAGGTGTTGAAAAACCTACCAATCAGAAAGATTGATTTTTCAGATGCTAAACAAAAAACTCTTCACAACAAAATCGTAGAAACTCAAAAAGAATTAATCAGCATTTATGACCAAATAGATGCAAATGCAGGAAATAAAAGGGCTTTAACTCCATTGCAAGGACAATTTGTAAGAGAGAAAGCCAACCTAGTAAAGCTATTAGCTAAATTATACGATTTAGGTAGTGAAGATTCATTAATCCCATTAATCAAAGAATTGTATGAAGCTAATTAAGAACGCAACAGCCGAGAAATTGAGAGGTGGATTTTACACACCCGAGCCAATTGCTGCATTCATTTTGAAATGGGGCATCAATGGAAGTTCTGATTATGAAATTTTAGAGCCAAGTTGTGGCGATGGTGTTTTCCTTGAACAATTGAAAGAGAACAAGCATAAATTCAAATCGGTTACAGCTATTGAATTTGATGATATTGAAGCAGAAAAAGCGGAAAAGATTAAACTCAACCACAAGAATGTTATCAATACAGATTTTCATTTGTATTGCAATGAAACCACACAGAGATTTGATTTAGTAGTTGGCAATCCGCCTTACATTCGTTATCAATATTTTCAGGAAGAACAGCAAAATGAAGCTATTAAAGTTTTTAATCGTGCTAAACTCAAATATTCAAAACTAACCAATGCTTGGGTTTCATTTGTGGTTGGCTCTAGTTTGTTACTCAAAGAAAATGGTAAAATTGGTTTTGTAATTCCTGCCGAATTATTGCAAGTTTCATATGCTCAACAACTCCGTGAGTTTTTGGCTCATTTCTACAATAAAATCAATATCATTTCTTTTGAAAAGTTGGTTTTCCCCGATATTCAACAAGAAGTTGTTTTATTGCTTTGTGAAAAAAACGGAAGTGATTCACATTTGATTGAACACCTTGAATTAAGAGACGCCTCAGACCTTGAAAAATTGGATGTAAACATTTTAAAAAGTCCTTCCAAAAAGATAGATTTTAAGTCAAACAAATGGACTTATTACTTTTTGGAACAAGAAGAGATTGACTTTTTGGAACAGATTGCCAAAAAACGAAAAGTTCCAACAATTAGTAATTATGCCAGTGTGGAAGTAGGTATTACCACAGGTGCAAATGATTATTTTACCGTGCCTTTGCCAGTTGTAGAAGCTTACGACCTGAAAGAATACGCAAAACCAATGGTTGGCAGAAGTGTTCAGGTGAACAGTGTAATTTTTACAGAAAAGGATTGGAAACTTAACAGACAAACCAAAGCCAAAGCTCACTTACTGGTGTTCCCTGCAAAAGAGAAAATTAACGGACACAAAGGAGCTAACTCATATATTCGTATGGGCGAATCAATGGGCGTAAACAAAGGCTACAAAACAGGCATTCGTGATGATTGGTTTGTAATACCTTCCATCAAACTTTCTGATGCTTTGTTTATCCGTAGAAACAATTTGTATCCCCGTTTAATTCTTAATGAAGCAAAAGCTTATACCACTGATACAATGCACCGTGTGTTTATGCAAAAAGACACGGACAAAAACGCTTTTATAGCCAGTTTTTACAATTCATTATCATTAGCTTTTTCTGAAATTGTAGGTCGTAGTTATGGTGGTGGTGTTTTAGAACTAATGCCAAGCGAAGCAGGAAAAATATTACTCCCCTATCAAACCGAAAATGCTGATTTGCTTCCAACCATTGACAAAATGATGCGAGAGAAAAAAAGCATTGACGAAATTTTAAAAATCACCAATAAGCAGATTTTGAAAGACGGTTACGGCTTTACAGATAAAGAAATAAAACTTGCCGATAGCATTTGGAAGAAGCTTTCATCAAGAAGATTAAATAGGAATTAATAGTATGAAAATATGATTACACACGATCCTTCGGAATACATAAGAGGAATTCAACAAATACTTATCTCTGATAAAAAGAGAATTGGTTTTTTATTTGGTGCTGGAAGTTCTCTTTCAAGAAAAAACGATAAGTCACTTACCGTTCCTGCAATTGGTCAAATGACATCAGAAATTGTAAAAACAGCAGGTAAAGCCGTAGGGAAATATAAGACTGCATTAGAGGAGATAAAGAAAGAATTAGGTGAACAAAATTTCAATATTGAAACAATTTTATCGAATCTTGAACAAAAAGCTAATTTTATAGGCAGTGGCACATTGAATTCCTTAAAAAAAGATGATTTTGAAAATCTTATAGTTGAAATAAAAAAGAATGTAAGAAAAATGGTTAGTGTCCACAAAATTGATGACACTAAAATTGCAACTAAAGAAATTGTAAGTGAGTTGGTTCACACGGACTTTGCTAACTGGATTGGCCAAGCTGAAAGAAAATATCCTATAGAAATATTTACTACAAATTATGACTTTCTTTTTGAGCTTGGTTTAGAAAACAAAGAAATTCCATACTATGATGGTTTTTGCGGTAGTCTTAGACCATTTTTTAATCCTGAATCCGTTGAAGATTTTGAGTTTTTGGCAAAGCAAACGAAATTATGGAAAATACACGGTTCATTAGGATGGCATTTTGACAAAGACGCAGAGAAAATTTTAAGAGTTAATCCTGATGATGATGATATTTTAATCTACCCATCCTCTCTGAAATACAAAGATTCAAAAAAACAGCCATACGAAAGTTTACTTGACAGATTATCGAATTTCTTAAAGAAAGATGATTCTATTTTAATAACCTGCGGTTATTCTTGGGGAGATGAACATATTAATTCAAGGATTATTTCCGCTTTAAAAACCAATACTACATCTCACGTTATAGGCTTGATTTATGATAAGTATAAAAATGATGCAGGGAAAATAGAATATTCATTAACCCTTGATAGTAAACTTTCTGAATTAGCAAAAGGCAATTCAAAGATTTCAATTTATGGTGGTCGAAATGCAATTATTGGTTGTAGTTATGGTGAATGGTGTTTGAAAACTGAGCCGAGCAAAGAAGATACTGTTAATGTCGTTTTATTTTTTGATGAAGATGGTCCGACTGATGCAGAAGAACTAAATAAAGAATTTAAAGGAACTGAAAAGTGGACTGGGAAAGGGGAGTTTAAATTACCTGATTTTTACAAACTTGTAAATTTTCTAAATGAAATGATAAGCGATAACGAAATCAAAAAATTTGGTACAAATGTCAAAAAGTAGGATTACAGAAATTGGCGAAATTGATAGTATTAGCGGAAATAGTATTTCTGTTAAACTTTTTGATAATATAAAGTCAAATATGCCTGTTATTGATGGTGTCGTTTATCGTGTTGGTCAGATTGGTTCATTTGTTAGAATACCTTTAGGTTATGCTAATCTATACGGAATTGTAACACAGATTGGTTCTGCTGCAATCCCTGAAAGCTTAAGAGAAGCCGTAATCAGAGATTATGATTATTTGACTAATACACGTTGGATAAATATTGTTCTCGCAGGTGAACAAGTTGGAAAAAGATTTGAAAGAGGTGTAACTCAATATCCCACAACAGGCGACAAAGTTCATTTAGTAACAATAAATGATTTAGATATTATTTACGGTGGCTATGAAGAAGCCAATTCAATAACAGTTGGAAACATCAGCGTCTCTGAAAGTCTTGATGCAAAAATTGATTTAGATAAACTTATTTCAAGACATTGTGCGATTGTAGGTTCAACAGGAAGCGGAAAATCCAATTCAGTTTCCGTCCTATTAGAGGCAATCGCAAAAAGAAATTTTCCCAGTTCAAGAATATTAGTGATTGACCCGCACGGTGAATATAATGATGCTCTTTCAAAATATTCTCGTGTTATTGAAACTAGTCCAAAAGATGATAAAAACAAGCTATATATTCCTTTTTGGGCATTACCTTTTAATGAGTTAATGAAAATATTTTCAGGAAATTTAACGGATGCCAATCGAGAATACATAAGAGAAAAAGTTGTTGAAGCAAAAATATCAAGTGCTATTGAGAATAAAATTGATGTTGCTAAAGAATCTATTACGGCAGATTCTCCAATTCCGTTTAGTATAAAAAGACTTTGGTTTGAGCTAGATGATTTTGAAAGGAAAACTTTTCAAGCTGACAGGATTACAGTTTCTGAAAAATTGAAAAAAGGCGAAATCGAAACTCTAAAATCAAATGAATATCCACCTGCTGGATTAGGAAGTAGCCCCCCATTTTTAAATCAAAAAGCAAAGGGTTTACTTGGATTTCTTGATAGTATGAGGAATAAATTGAATGATAGCAGTTACAGTTTTTTATTTGCTCCTGGTGATTTAACGCCTGATATACAAGGAAAAATCACTAAAGATATTGACAGCCTATTTTATGATTGGTTAGGAAACTCATTACCAATTACAATTTTAGATTTATCAGGAATTCCAAGCGAAATAATGTCTTCCATTTCAGGAACACTTTTAAAAATTATTTATGATGGATTGTTTTGGGGGGTGAATACCAAAGTTGGTGGGAAAAATCAACCGCTATTAATAGTACTTGAAGAAGCACATAGTTACTTGAAGGCAGGAGAGCATTCAATTTCATCAAGAACGGTTCAAATGATTGCAAAAGAAGGAAGAAAATATGGTGTTGGTTTATTACTAGTTACTCAAAGACCTTCTGAATTGGATGAGACTGTTCTTAGTCAATGCGGAACTATGATAGCTTTAAGGATGAACAATTCTAAAGACAGAGGTCATATAAGGTCTGCTGTACAAGACGAATTGCAAAGCATAGTTGATTTGCTTCCAAGTTTAAGAACAGGGGAAGCATTAATTTCAGGAGAAGCTGTAAAAATTCCTTCAAGAGTGAAATTCTTTAAAATATCTAATGCTCCGAAAAGTTCTGACCCAAAAGCATCAGAAAAGTGGCTTCAAACAATTGAAAAAACTGAAAACGAATACAAAAGTCTTTTAAAATCTTGGCGAAATAAAAATTATAAATTATGAGTGTACCAGAAATGATTCCAGTTAGTTCATCCAATATTGAAAGTATTGGTTATGACGAGCAAAACGGACAAGTTTATGTAAGATTCCTTAATGGAAGTCTTTACGTTTATAAAGGCGTTCCTTTACACGAATTTAAAAATTTACGAGATGCTCCTTCATTAGGTTCATATCTCCATAGAAACTATAAAAATGTTTACCCCTATGAAAGAATCGGCTAAAAAAAAAGATGCAAACCATAAAAATTAACTTCGACACAGCACGCCAGTTTGAAATGAGCAATATTAAACCACTTTCGGGTATCGTTGGGTTGTATTTTATTTTTACATCTAAAACACTTATTCAATATCCATTTATGAAATCCCGATTACTCTATATTGGCATGAGTGAAAAAAAAACAAATAGCATTGGCAGTCGGTTAACAGGGCATTTTGATGGCAAGTCTAAAAATGTTGGATTACAGAATTATAGAAAAATTGAACCCTTGTTTTTTACATATATTAATTTTGAAATGCTTAAATCATTTTGGAATTTGCGAATTGAGGACTTAGAAAGTTATTTTATTCTAAACTTTGTTGAAAAATTTGGTGTTTATCCAATTTGCAACAACAAAACAGGCTTTGAAGTGCTTAAAACTGATTTAGACATTGATATTGCCATCGATTGGAATTATTTTGATTAAATAGAAATACTTATGGAAAATTTTAAATCAGGAAAACAAATTCTTGAAGATTTCTTTAATGAAATTGAAAACTTACCAGAAGTTGACAAGGAAATTGCAGAATTGTTTACGTCTTTGTACTCTCAAAACAAGTTTACGGATACAAATATTAAAAATGAATTGCAAAAACTAAGGGAGGCGAAAGATGAAAACAAGGATTAATAAGATTGCAATATCAGGATTTAGAGGTGTGAAAAAACAGGCGGAACTGGATTTAAACGGGAAATCTGTTTTACTATATGGGGATAATGGCACTGGAAAAAGCACTATTGCTGATGCAATTGAATGGTTTTACTATGAAAAGGTTAAACATCTGAGCAATGAAGAAATTGGCAGAGACGGTAAAGAGGCGTTACGCAATGCATATATTGAAGATTCAGAACCTGCTTCAATCAACATTGATTTATCTTCTAACAATTTATCTAACAATAAAAAACTAAATCTAAAAAAGGGGAAACTCGTAATTGAAAACTCCAGTGATGAAGCTGATTTTTTTTCATATATTGAAAAGTCGAGAGATGAAAACTTAATATTACGTTATCAAGATTTAAGAAACTTTGTTGATTCCACTAAAACAGATAAACTTAAATATTTTTCGGATATTATTGGATTTTCAGAAGTTACAAAAGTTAAAGATGTTATTAAGAAATCATTTAATGCTATCAAATCCGAAATTCGAAACGGGGGTTATGAAAATCAAAGACAAGCACAGCAAAAAACATTATTAGAAAGTATTGGAGAAAATATTTATACTGATAATCAATTATTTGATAAAATTAATGAATTGATAAAGCCTTTAAAAACGGGAATTTTAGTTAAAAATATTTCAGATATTGATACAGTAATTGAAAGAATAAAAAAACCTGCTGACACTCTAATAGTTGAAAAATTAGCCTTTTTGCAAAAAAGCAAAGAATTGTTATTAAATACTAAAACAGAAATTAATCAAATAAACGAACAATACTCAAAATATTTTAACGAATACTCTAAATTGTTTGAAGATGTAGAAAGTCTGAAACAGAAAGTCTTTGAGGATTTATTAAAATCAGGTAAACATATTTTATCACAAAGCTACTACACTGCAAATAGTTGTCCGCTATGTTTGCAAGAAAAAACCAAACAGGATTTATTAAAAGAAATTGAAAAAAGATTATCAGAAATTGAAATTTCGAGCAGAAAATTGAAAGTTTTTGATAACTTAAAAAATGAAACTAAAGAATTTGTTGAGAGAAGAATCACACAGGTAAATTCTATTTTGCAAGATAAGTTAATACAAGATGAAAAGCAGCTTGAACTAAAAAAATCACTGGAGCATATAAAAAACAAATTCACATCAATTATTGAAGAAACGAATGTAAAACTGTTATCTGGTAAAATCTTAAAAAATCCGGAAACTATTAACTTGTCGGATTCAGATTTTAATTATTTAACGGAATTAGAAAACCAAATTAAGTTAATCAATGATAATTTAAAAAAAGATAATGTGTCGGATATTAGAGTTAAAATTGAATTTGCAAAAAACTCTTTTAATCAGCTACTGCAGATTAACTCAAAACTTGAAAAACTAAACAAACAAAAAGACAGTATTGAAATAATTTATAATTCTTTTGCAAAAAAGCAGAAGGAAGGACTTGAAGCCTTTTTAAGTGGGTTCTCTTCTCAAATCAATGACTATTATCAGTTTATGAATACTGATGAATCATTTAAAGACATTAAAATTGTTCCGATTGAGGATGAAGAAGATGAAGAGTTAAAAGGGATTACAATACAATTTATTTTTAATGGTCAAGAAGTTAGTCCGCTTCAAAAATATTTAAGCGAATCACATTTGAACTGTTATGGTCTTGCATTTTTTCTTGCTTCTGTCGGAGCAAAAACAGAAAACAACTTTATTGTACTTGATGACATCATTTCGAGTTTTGATACAACTCACAGGAAGCGTTTTGCAGATTTGATCTTTGAGAAATTTAGCAGTTATCAAATAATTCTTCTCACACATGAAAGCGAGTGGTACAAGTATATTAGTGTATTGGCAAAAAATAAAGGATGGCTGTTAAGTCGGGTTAATTGGTCGGAAGAAGCAGGTACTCATTTTGAAGAAGCCCCTTTAACCATTCGTGAGCGTATTATAAGAAATATTGCTAACAACAATGAAGTAAATTTAGGCAATGACATTCGTATATATCTTGAATATTTGCTCAAAGAAATAGCCTTTAATCTTGAAGTAAAAGTAAAATATTTACCAAACGAAACAAATGAAATGCGCATGTCCCCCGAATTATTAGATGCCTTAACCACAAAAATTGAAAAATGCAATAAAACAATAATTCAAAGAACAAAAAATTCTAATATTATCGGTAATTTATTATCTCATTACAATGGGTCATTTAATGCAAAAATTGGTGATTTAAAAGCATTTTGGAAAGACATTTTGGAATTGGAAGGTATTTTTATTTGTGATAAATCTGATTGCAGTTACAAATTTGTTTCATACAAGTATTTTGACAATGTAAACAACATCATTAGATGTGGTTGTGCCACGAAAGGATATAATTGGAAAAAATAATTGCCAACGCATTTGCAAGCACATTGCCAAAGCCCCACGAGCCAACGCTACAACCAAAGCTTTGTCAAAGAGCTTGCAAAGCCAGCCCAAGAGAAGAATTTCAAAATTTTTCTTCCACGCTTAAAAGAAAAAAATTAAACAACGCCAACACACTGGCGACACAGACAGAAAAGAAAAATGAAGTAGTAATTTGACAAGTTTAATATGAAAGTGCAATTTGACTCAAACACAAGGACAGCCAAGAACCGCCAGTGCATAACAGGCGGTATATTTTATTGCCGAGACAGTGCGGGTTTCAGCCTTTCTGCAATTAATAAACTTTCGTGTAACTTGACAGATTTGTGCTTCGAAATCGGCAACAAAAACATACCGCCAAAACGTTACCGCAAAGCTGAACTCACGAAGCTGCCAACAATTTATAATATTGCTATCTTTCCAAATGAGATAAAACAAATTTTTTATAAGTTCTTGAAATTGGAAGTTCTTTATCCTCAAGAAAGACTGATTCTGAATTGAATGATTTAATTTTATCTATTGCAACCAAAAATGAATTGTGAGTTCTGATAAAACCATATTCCTTTAAATTGTTTTCAAGATTTGATAAAGAGTCGTGTGTAATAATTGATTCATCAGTACAGATAATTTTCACATAATCTTTCAAACTCTCGATGTAGTCAATCTTTGCAATATCAATTTTATAGATTTTTCGGTTGGCTTTAATGTTAATAAAATTTCGATTGAGTTTATTGGTTTCATTATGACTAACATTAACATTTGTTCGTTCGTAAAATTTATTAATAGCCATAACAAAGCGGTCGAACGAAATTGGTTTTAACAAATAATCAATAACATCTAAGTCAAATGCTTCTACAGCATAATTGCGATAAGCAGTAGTAAAAATAACACCTGGGTT
>Ga0265294_10003399_pt1 | contig 20364 bp, 13 predicted proteins | sample MunlanPumphouse3_FD_192504 | JGI IMG/M metagenome (GOLD analysis project Ga0265294, IMG submission 192504) | Groundwater microbial communities from a municipal landfill in Southern Ontario, Canada - Pumphouse #3 | ecosystem: Environmental > Aquatic > Deep subsurface > Groundwater | place...
CGGTGAAACGACACTATGGGGTGAAGACCGACCGTTACAAGCTGATTCATTTCTATGACGACATCGATGTGTGGGAGCTCTACGACCTGGAGACTGACCCTGCTGAGATGCACAACCTGTACGGTGCTGAGGGATACGAGGAGATCACCTCCGGGTTACACGAAGAGTTAAAACGATTGCAGGAGCAGTACGACGACCCGATCAGGTTCTAGATTTGGTTCATGTTCATGGTTCATAGTTTGTGGTTCATGGTTCTTGGTTTATGGTTCATGGTTCATGGTTCATAGTTCATAGTTCATAGTTCGTAGTTCATAGTTCATAGTTCGTAGTTCATGGTTCATGGTTCATGGTTCATGGTTCCTGGTTCATGGTTCATGGTTCATATTCCGAGATTCCTGGTTCCTGATTAGTTTATTAAACCCCGAACCCCGAACTAATCACCCCATCAACCTACCAACCAATAAGTGTGAACCGGTGAGAGTTTTTCTGTCGCTCGCATCCTGATTGCAAACATTTTGTGCTATCTTTATCTTTTCATTCTGACGGGATGCAGGATCTGGGACAGAGGACAATTGGTTGGTCCCTACCCGGTTCCCGTGTCAGATTAATCAAAGATATAATAATAAGTGATTATGAATAAAGTGGCACTCATCACCGGGATCACCGGTCAGGACGGTTCCTATCTCGCTGAACTCCTGCTGGAGAAGGGATATACCGTGCATGGCACGCTGCGACGCTCCTCCTCCTTCAACACGGGACGCATCGAGCACCTCTACTTCGACGAGTGGGTGCGCGACATGAAACAACGTAAGCTCATTAACCTGCATTATGCGGATATGACCGATTCCAGTTCGCTGATACGGGTCATCCAGACCATTCAGCCGGATGAGATCTATAACCTGGCGGCACAGAGCCACGTGAAGGTGAGCTTCGACGTGCCGGAGTACACCGCCGAGACCGACGCGGTGGGGACGCTCCGCCTGCTGGAGGCGGTGCGCATCCTGGGTCTGGAGAAGAAGACACGCATCTACCAGGCATCGACCTCCGAGCTGTTCGGTTTGGTGCAGGAGGTGCCGCAACGGGAGACGACACCTTTCTACCCACGCAGCCCCTACGGTGTGGCCAAGCTCTATGGCTTCTGGATCACCAAGAACTACCGCGAGTCATATGGCATGTTCGCCGTCAATGGTATCCTCTTCAACCACGAGAGCGAGCGACGCGGCGAGACCTTCGTCACCCGAAAGATCACACTGGCAGCCGCACGCATCGCACATGGGTTGCAGGACAAGCTTTATCTGGGCAACCTGGATGCCCGGCGCGACTGGGGACATGCACGTGACTATGTGGAGTGCATGTGGCGGATGCTGCAGCATGACACCCCGGAGGACTTCGTAATTGCTACCGGTGAGATGCACACGGTGCGTGAGTTCTGCACGCTGGCCTTCGCCGAGGCGGGAATGAACCTCCGCTGGGAGGGTGCCGGCATCGACGAGAAGGGAATTGACAGTGTCACGGGACGCGTGCTGGTGGAGGTGGACCGGAAATATTTCCGTCCCGCCGAGGTGGAACAGCTGCTGGGCGATCCTACAAAGGCACGCACGCTGCTGGGGTGGAACCCGCGTCAGACCTCCTTCGAGGAGCTGGTAAGGCAGATGGTGAGGAATGATTTGAAGATGGTTGGGAAAATGTAGCGGTCAGCATTCAGCGGTCAGCATTCAGCGTTCAGTAGTCAGCAATCAGCTTTTGAGGTGTGTCCTAGTTTTGTGCAGTGGATTTTTTCGGGTAAGGTTGATTAGTTTTTTTTAATGAAATCAATTTCTGAACTTTCACATGTTCACAAAACATTGTTAGTCGATTATTTAGCTCTGTTCAGAGCATACGAGAATTAAATCAATTACAAAATGAAAGATTTCAGAGAGTTGAAGGTGTGGGAGAAAGCACATCAACTGACACTGGAGATCTACAGGATGACGGCAGGATTTCCAAAGGAGGAGCAGTTCGGACTCACCTCACAGATCAGAAGAGCTGCCTCATCGATCGGTCTGAATATCGCGGAGGGCTGCGGACGAGGTAGTGATGCCGACTTCAAACGATTTCTCTATATTGCGTTTGGCTCGGCTTGTGAAGTGGATTATTGCAATCAGTTGGCACTTGATCTGCGTTGTATTTCAGATGATAAACATTTTGAGTTACAGATCAAAATAGAGGAGATTAAAAAGATGTTGTCTGCATTAATTGAAAGGCTTAAATAGGATTCAGTTGTCAGCATCATCAACACCGTTCAAAGAGCTGACCGTTGAAAGCTGAAAGCTGAGAGCTGACAGCTGAGAGCTGACAGCTGACCGCTGACAACTGACAACAAAAAGATAAAATATGAACAAGCAATCAAAAATTTACATTGCCGGCCACGGGGGACTGGTGGGATCGGCGATATGGGAGAACCTGAAAGCGAAGGGGTACAGCAATCTGCTGGGCCGCAGGCAGCGTGAGCTGGACCTGGCCGACGCGGCAGCGGTGGCACGCTTCTTCGACGAGGAGCAGCCGGAGTATGTCTTCCTGGCCGCGGCACACGTGGGGGGCATCATGGCCAACAACACCTACCGGGCCGATTTCATCTACCGAAACCTGCAGATCCAGAACAACGTGATCGGCGAGAGCTGGCGCCAGGGTGTGAAGAAGCTGCTCTTCCTGGGGAGCACCTGCATCTACCCCAAAGAAGCACCACAGCCGATGGGTGAGGAGGCGCTGCTGACCGGACCACTCGAATATACCAACGAGCCTTATGCGATTGCCAAGATCGCGGGCCTGAAGATGTGCGAGAGCTTCAACATACAATACGGCACCAATTTCATCGCGGTGATGCCGACCAACCTCTATGGACCAAACGATAACTTCGATCTGGAACGGAGCCATGTGCTGCCGGCGATGATCCGCAAGATACACCTGGCGAAGTGCCTGATGGAGGGCGATATGGAGGCGATACGGGAGGATCTGCGCCGGCGCCCGGTTGAAGGGATTGGTGCTGATATGAAAGGGCCGGTCGTAGATATAAGTCCGCTAGAGGGGGTTACACATGCTGATCTTGCTGAACCGGTGACCGACCGGCAGATTTTTGATCTGCTGGCAAAGTATGGCGTGACCCCTGAGGGTGTGACACTTTGGGGCACGGGGCGTCCGATGCGCGAGTTCCTCTGGAGCGAGGAGATGGCAGATGCCTGCGTCTACATCATGGAGCGGGTGGAGTTCGCCGACCTGGCGGCCGGCAAGGAGGAGGTGCGCAACTGCCATATCAACATCGGCACAGGACACGAGATCTCGATACGCGACCTCTCCGCGCTGATCGCCAGGACTGTTGGTTACCGAGGCAAGATCAGCTTCGACAGCACCAAGCCGGACGGCACCATGCGCAAGCTGACCGATCCTTCCAAGCTGAACAGCCTGGGCTGGCAGCACCAGATCGAGATCGACGAGGGAGTGCGACGGATGTACGAGTGGTATGTGAAATAGCATTCAGCATACAGCTTTTTCTTTTTAACCATTTCCATCAGATTCTCACATCATCGAATCAGCAGATTATTTCTTCATTCCCTCCCAGGTGTAGCGTCTGACCTCCTTTTTGTTGGGCAGCAGGTAGCTCACCGCCACGGCGATGAGGATGCCGGCCGTCATGCCGAGGAAGCCGTAGAGCAGGAAGGATAGGGGGCTGTGAGCCCTGATCCAGAGGAGGATGAGCAGTCCGGCGATCACGCCGGTGAGGGCAGCTCCGGATCCCACGCGGGGGAAGAAGATGCCCAGGATGAAGAGGGCCCCCAGTCCGCTGGTGAGCAGTCCCAGGAAGGTGTTGAACTGATCCCACAGCGAGGCGATGTTCCATGTGGCGAGCACCAGTGCCATGCCCAGTCCCAGGAGTCCGCAGATGATGCCGGACCAGCGGGCCACCTTCATCTGGGAGGTGAAGGAGCGTCCCGGGAAGAGGGTCTTGAAGAAGTCGGAGGTGATTACCGCCGAGGAGGAGTTGATGTTTGAGGAGAGGGTCGACATGGCCGCGGCGAAGATGGCCGCGATGAGCAGTCCCGCGAATCCTGCCGGCATCTGTGAGACGATGAACTGCGGGAAGACCGAGTCGATGTTGGGGTTGCTCACCATCATCAGTGACGGGTTGTCGTGGTAGAAGGCGAAGAGGCCTGTGCCGATCAGGAAGAAGAGGATGGTGACCGGCACGCTCAGGATGCCGTTGAGCCAGATGCTGCGGGCGGTGGCCTTCTCATCTTTGGTACTCATGTATCGCTGGACGATGGACTGGTCGCTGGTGTAGGTGATCAGCGAGTTGGCCACGCCGCCGATGAGCACCACCCAGAAGACCGGCTGTGTGAAGTCGAACCGGAAGTCGAAGGTGCGGAACTTGTGGAAGTCGACCGAGGTGCTCCAGAACTCACCCAGGCCCCCCTCGATCCCCATGATCATGAAGATGAAGGCGGCGATGGCACCGAATACCAGTATGAAGCCCTGGATCACATCGCCCCAGACCACCGCCTCCATGCCTCCGCTGGTGCTGTAGATGATGGTGACGATGCCCATGATGATGATGGAGAGGTAGATGTTGAATCCCGTGACGGCGTTGAGTGCGAGTGAGGGGAGGAAGAGGACGATGGCGATGCGGCTCACCATGAAGAGGACGAAGAGTGCCGAGGCGAGCCATCGCACGGCGCGACTGAACCGTTCCTCCAGGTAGGCGTAGGCGGTGTCGAGGCTGAAGCGGCGGAAGAAGGGAAGGAAGTAGCGGATCACCACCGGCACGATCAGTATGATGGTGATGTTGAAGATGAGCATGCGCCAGTCGGTAGCGTATGTCTTGGCGGGTATGGAGAGGAAGGTGATGGCGCTGAGCGTGGTGGCGAAGATGCTGATGCCGGCTGCCCACCAGGGGATGCGTCCGCTCGCCTTGAAGAAGTCGTCGGTGTTCTTGTTGCGCTGCATGAAGAAGAACCCCAGCAGCAGCATCCCTCCGAAGTAGAGGGCCAGCACCAGGTAGTTGATCCAGCCGAAGGAGGGCTGCGAGGTGTAGTAGAGTCGGGTGATGAAGGGAGAGCGGATGCCCGGGCGTATCTCGCCGCCGGCGATATAAACGTTGCTGCCGTCAGAGACATCGGCGGTGACCGCCACGGGAGGGTTGGTAGTCTCACCCGCCTGGAACCAGCTGTCGGTGATGGTGTTGTAGACCAGTATGCGCCGGTTGAAGCCGGGATGGTGCATCCAGAGAGAGTCCCTGGCTTGCAGCTCCCCGTTGTGGATGGCTGCCTCCACCCGGTTGAACACCTCGCCGTTGTCGCCACCGTAGAGGAGGATATGGGAGCCACCCACCGATGAGGCGGTGGCCATCGCCAGCGGGAGAGACTCCTCATTTTTCAGTTGGATATCCCGTTTTTGGGACCAGCTACCCGGAGAAGGGCGGTAATGGTAGACCGTGGGGTAGAAAGAGGTGGTTGCTTCGTTGTTCACCTTTGCACGTCCTCCAAAGACATAGAGCGATATCCCCTCCCCATCCTGCTGTGCGGTGATGGTCGATCCGGAAACCGGCAGCGGAAAATGGGGGAGTGGCAGCCAACCGGCTTGTGCGTTATCGGTGTCAAGTGCCAAGAACTGATCGGATGAAGTGCCATCCGCCAGTTCCCCCCCGAGCAGGTAGACGCGGCTGCCGATCAGGGTAGCGGTGGCGTTCTTCACCGGCAGGGGAAGCGGTGGAAGTGGGGTGACGGTGACCCTGCTGCCGTCGAAGGAGAGCAGCCGGCACTCCGCCGTGATACCCTTTGGTGTCTGGCCCCCCATGCAGAGAAGTCCCCCGGGGATGGAGGCATAGGCTCCCTCTGCCAGGGGCAGTGGCAGGTCGTTCCCCTCGTAGACCATGCTGAAGGTGCCATCAGCCTGTCGGGAGAAGATGAGCACCTTGTCGGAGAATCGTTTGGTGCCATTCTCCCAGGGTTTGCCTTCCGGGAAAGAGGAACCACCGGCCATGATGAACCAGCCTCCCTGTCTGCCGAAGAAGCTGCCGGCCAGTCCTTCGTGCAGGGTTGTGTCGGCCAGCGTCTCCATCGAGAAGAGATTGGTCTGGTGGAATGTGCCGTTATGCGCTGCCTGTAGGTGCAGTGGGGTGTTGGAAGCAAACAGGAGCAATAGCAGTATCGCTTTTACATGGCGTCTGAAGAGGGTGGATAGCAGGCGAAAAGTGTACCTGTCGGTTTCGGCCATGGCTGAGGTGGATCTCATCATTTGTTTTGGGGCAGTGTGTTAAAGGATTTCTTTCAATTTAATGGTCTGGAAGACCATGTCGGACTGGCTACTCTCATAGAGGATGCCGATGGTCTCCTCATCCACGCTGGTGATACAGGAGTAGCCGCGGCCGCTCAACTCATCCAGGAGGATCTGCTTCTCCTCCGGCCAGCTATTGCCGTCATCGCAACTCACCTTCAGGGTGATGTTGTTGCGTTTTGAGGTGGATGCGGGATTGACAAAGAGGAGCAGCGATTTCTCCTCACCCTTTTCCCTGTAGTGGTGGCGGTGGATGCTGGCCATGCAGGTGGGCTCGATCAGTGCCTTGCGGGAGGTGGGATGCTCGTTCCATGTTGTGCCCAGGTCGGCCGTAGTGGCAATGGTACGGCCGTTTACGGTGTCGTTGCCCCGGTTGCGGTTGTCGCGCATGTTGAGCATGATGCTGCCATCGTTCAGCTCGACCGCCATGCATTCGGTGGTGTTCGTGGCTGCGGGATTACTGGTGCTCCATGTCTCTCCGCCATCCTTGCTCCAGGTGATGTTGGAGAAGGGTTTTCCCTCACTGTCCCGCCCCTGTGTGGGCAGCACCAGGGTGCCGTCGCTCAAGGTGATGCCGTGTCCGGGGGCGGGGGCGAATAACCACCACTCTTCCTTTTTGAGGTGGGTCAGGTTGACCGGCTTGCCCCAGGTGAGGCCGTCATCGCTGCTTTTGGTGAGCAGGAACTGGGAGGTCTCCTTCACGCCGAAGCCGGGCTGCGATCCTTTTGCCTGCCACTGGTGGATCCAGCGGGTGCTGTCGGCGGTCAGTCCTTCCACCCATTTGCCTGTCTCGCGGTCGAGCAGGCCATGCATCCAAAGGCCGGCCACGTAGATGTCGCCACTTTTTTCATCTACCAGGATGCAGGCATCGCTTACACCGTTGTATTTCTCCGGCAGGCCGCCCCACTCATTCATGTCGAGTACCACCTGCATGGGCTCCCAGGTATGGCCGCCGTCTAAGCTGCGGTGCAGGCCGATGTCCATGTCTCCCTGCAGGTCACGTGCACTCTCATAGCGCGCGTCGAAGATGGCGAGCAGCGTGCCTTGTTTGCTGGTGGCCAGTCCGGGAATGCGGGAGGTATGGACACCCTCCTGGTTGTGGCGACGCAGTGCCACCCCGGTGCGGAGCGGCTTGCCGTTGCCGGTGGCGATCTTCACCTTCCCTTTGTCGGTAACAATCTCACTGCAGCGTACCGCCACGCGGTGGGTCAGGTCGACCGGCTCCCTCAGCGTGACCGTCACCCAGAAGGAGAGAGTGTCGGCATCGACGGTGAGGTGGGTGGGAATGATCACCTTCCCTGCCGGTGCACGGCTGCTGCCCATTGGCCGTCCGGTGTCGGGTCTTCCCTTGCCATCGCTGGCGAAGAGCATGATCTCGGTGATGTCGGCCGGGTCACTGCTGCCACTGAGCGTGAGGGTTACCTGCTCCAGGGTGTAGGCAGCGGTGTCGTGCCGCACCAGTGTCACCTGCTGCACCGGGTTATGGGGCTTGCCGCTCAGCACCGGGATCACCGGAGAGGTGAGGATGACCCTCACCTCTTCGGAAGATCCGCAGGCGATGAGCAGGAACAGGCTCAGGAGGGTGATGCTGTGTCTGATCATCTTGTTCATCATTTTAGTAGTTGTAGAGGGCCCTTGCTTCTTCATCGGACAACGCACGGTTGTAGAGGATGTAGTCATCGAGCATTCCGTTCAGGAAGTTCTCCGGGTTGAAATTGCCGTTCAGGTAACGGTAGTTGCAGCCAATGTAGTAGGGGGTGCCATCGATGGTCTTGATATCCTTGCCCAAGTTGCTTACCTTTAGTTCCCCGTCGATGTACATGTAGCCGTCTTTGCGGCCATCCACCTCCTTATAGATGCAGACAAAGTGGTGCCACTGGTCGTCGGTCATCGATTGCTGCGTGTAATCGACCCAATTGCCGGCTTTGCCTTTCTGTTCCACTACGAAGCGGACATACTGATTGGAGGGCTGGAAGCGGAACCAGCTTTGTCGGTTCTCATTGTCGGGGCGTGCACCGGGACCAGAGCCATGGTGATAGACCGCGTGGTTGCGCGTGATAGGAGGCACCTTGACCCAGAAGGCCACAGTGAAGTCAGAGGAGCCGAAATTGAGATGCTCGCTCTCGGGTACCGACAGGATGGCGAAGTTGTTGATGTCTTCGCTTTGGAACACTGCCGCGGCACGTCCCTCGGCATCCACACCGTTGTAGCGGGTTTCCCCATTGAAGAGGAGCTCCACGCCACCCTGCGAAAGAAGGGCGGGTGTCAGCTGGTTGGGACCGGCATCGATGCTGTCGCCGTCGAAGGGGAAGTACATCACCAGTTCCTCACCCGGTATCACGGAGAGATAAGCCTCTTTTGCGATGGTGGAGCTGTTCACGTCGTTCGAGGCGGTCAGGGTCACACGGTACCTGCCCGGGTTGGCGTAGCTTACTTGCGGGTGCTGCTCCGTGGAGGTGGCGGGGGTGCCTCCCTCAAATTCCCACAGCCATGAGGTGGCGTTACCTGAGCTGATGTCGTGGAATTGGACGCTGCCTCCCGCGTAGGTGTTTCTCTTTTCAGCAGCAAAATTGGCTGCTACGGAGTACTTGTCGATGATGGTGAGGTACTCCTCCTTTGTAGCCGACGCACTGGTGTTGGGGTTGGTGGCAGTGAGCGTGACCGTGTAGATGCCCGGCTCGAAAGTGAGGGCGGGGTGTTGCTCGCTGCTGCTGGTCACCAGACCCTCCTCGTTGGTGAACTCCCAGAGCCACTCGGTGGGATAGCCCACACTGCGATCCTCGAAGGTGATTAGGTCCTCGTTGGTGGCGATGGTCTTGTCTGCCATGAAGTCGACGGTGATCACCGAGGGGTGGTTCACCTTGATGTAGGACTCCAGTACGACCTCTACCGAGTCGTCGCCTCTGCCGACCATGAGCTGCACGCGGTAGGTGCCGGGGGTTTCATAGGCGACAGAGGGACTGAAGAGGATGGATGTCTCGGGGGTTCCTCCCTCAAACTGCCAATTCCAGCGTGAGGGAGAGCCGGTGGATTCGTCTCTGAAGGTGACCGATTCACCCACCACGATCTCCTGCAGGTCGGAACTGAAGGAAGCGGCCAGGGGTTCTGTCATTTCGTCCGTGCAGGCGATGAGGCCAGCAGCAAGGAGCAAACAGCTCAACAAATATGGGATGATTGTTTTCATATGCTTAATCTAATTTTTGTCTGTTGATTCGTTCAAAACTGATTCTCTCGTAGGGTGTGTTCACCCCGTTCTCGTAGAGTATGCCAATCTCCTGTTCTGTGATACCTGTGATGTCGGAGTAGGCGGAGGGACCGCTGTAGATGAGGTGCGACCGCTCCCAGGCAGTGCCATCGCTGCTGCTCTCCCGCAATGTCATGTTGATGCGGGTGGAGCTGGCGGCATTAGAGAAGTAAAGCCACTGTCTGTCATTGGCGGTGTGGCTCAGGATGCTCCCCTGGCAGCGCGGGTCGGGAAGTGCATAATCCTGTCGGGAGGCGCTCCAGGTGGCACCGCCGTCGCTGCTGTAGGCCACGGTGCGGAAAGGGCTGGAGTTGCGCATGTTGAGGATAAGCCGTCCGTCGGGAAGCTCTGCCACGGTGGACTCATTGCCACCCTCCGATTTGCCTCCGATGTGCCAGGTGATTCCTTTGTCGTCGGAGTAAATGACATGCGAGTATTGTCTCCTTCCGACACCCACCTCAATGTAGTCGCAGGGGATCACGATGCGTCCGCGGTAGGGTTCCCTGGTGAGGATAATGCCGTGGCAGGGGCCCGTGGCGTACCAGCCCCAGGAGGATTCTTTCGCCATGGAGGTGATCTCGCGTGGTGTGCTCCAGGTGAGTCCGTCGTCGTCGGAGTAGCTGTGGTATACGCGGCGGGTGTCGGTGCTGGTACCGGCATTGATCTCACCGATATTGTCCTCACCCAGGTTCCAGGTCATCAGCAGGTGGATGCGGCCCGTTTCGGGGTCGACTACCGGGCTGGGGTTGCCGCAGGTGTTGTCACGGTCGTCCCACACCATGATCAACGGGCTCCAGCTCTTGCCATTATCGGTAGAGCGGCGCAGCACCAGGTCGATGTCGCCCTCATCCTTGCAGTTGCGCTTTCGACCCTCGGCGAAAGCCAGCAGGGTCTGCTTGTTGCTTTTCACCACCGCCGGAATGCGGAAGCAGCTGTATCCCTCCGTGGAGGCACGGAAGATGTGTGGTGCCATGATAGTTGTCTCCTCCTCCGGCTCCGGTTCCGGGATGACTGTCACCGGGATGTCGCCACTACAGCTGCTGCCCCAGCAGAGAAGCATCGTGACCAATAGGGTAAGGGTGATCTGTTTCATTTGATGGAGCTGATGGTGATGATCTTGAAATCGAGTCCGTCGGTGTATCTCTTCTTGCCGCCCTCATAGAAGAGGGCGATCTTGTCGGCCGAGAGCTGCACCATATCGGAGTAACCGGAATTGCCGGAGTATACCAGCAGCTTGTCGTCCCAGCTCTCTCCCTTGTCACCGCTTCTGCGGATGGTCATGTTGCTGCGGGTAGCTGCCGAGGCGTGTGAGAGGTAGAGCGCATCGCCGATCGCAAGGAGACTGCCCTGGCACTTGGCATCGAGCTGCATGGCCATCACCACGGGGTCGGACCAGCTTTCGCCACCGTCGTCGCTGAAGCTCTGCTTGCGATAGAAGCCATCGCTGGTGCGCATGTTGAGCAGCAGACGGCCATCCGGCAGTTCGGCCACGGAGCATTCACCCACATCGCCAGAGGGGGTGGGGGCACCTGCCTTCCAGGTGATTCCGTAGTCGTCGGAGTAAGCCATGTGCGCGTAGTCCTGCACAACGCCGTTCTCTCTCACGGTGAAGTAGTTGGGTGATATTAGACGTCCTTTGTGTATGCCGTTTTGCAGCTGGATGCCATGCACGGGGCCCGTGCCGTACCAGTCCCACGATGCATCCTTGATGTCGTCGGTAATCTCTACAGGACTGCTCCAGGTCACCCCTTCGTCGTCGGAGTAACAGTAGTAGGCGCGTCGCGTATCCTTGCCGGTGCCGTTGGTGAGGCTGCTCCACTTGTCCTCGCCGTGGTTCCAGGTCATGAGCAGGTGGATCCTCCCCTTGTCGTCGACGATGGGCACCGGGTTGCCACAGGTGTTGGCCCCATCGTCCCAGATTTTGATCTGGTTGCCCCAGCTCTCGCCGTTGTCGGTGGAGCGTTTCACCACCAGGTCAATGTCTCCCGTGTCGCCGTTGCTTCGCAGTTTTCTTGCTTCAGCAAAGGCGAGCAGTACCCCTCGCTTGCTCTTCGCGATGGCAGGGATACGGTAGACCTCATAACCGGCGGTACCCTGTTCATAGACGTAGTTGAACTCGGACACGGGGTCCGGATCGGGATCCGGCTCGGGAACAGGGTTGGGCAGGTCGCCCGTCTTGTCGCCGCAGGCGCTCATCACCAGGGGCATCATCAGGCATGTAAGCAGTATGTGTATGCGTTTACAAATCTTCATATCCTTCAGTTTGTGTGAGGTTGGGATTGAGGTCGAGGTCCCGCAGGGGGATGGCCAGGTAGAGGGGAATGATGCTTCCTTCTTCTCTCTTTGCCTTCAGGTTGGGTACCTCATCATAGATGTCGATGGTGCCGCCGAAGTGAAAACGTAGCAGGTCGGGCCATCTTTTCCGCTCCAGGTAGAGCTCGCGGCCACGTTCCCTGAGGATCTCTCTCTCCACGCTGATCTGATCGGTTGCACCGGTATAGTTCCCTATGCCGGCGCGGTTGCGGACTATGTTCAGTTCATTGATTGCCTCGGGGATGCGGTTGAGGGCAGCGAATGCCTCTGCCTTGAAGAGATGCATCTCTGCCATGCGGTAGAGGATGATATCGGAGTCATAGCTACGGTCCCCTTCCGTCTTGGTGCCTCTCATCTTGTTGTCGAAGATACCGATGAGGTGTCCCTCACCGTCGATGGCACGGATGTAGGAGTGGTCGCGCCGCTGGTCGGTGGCGTACTCGCTAAGAAGTGCCATCAACTCCTCGCTGGGTGCGTAGGTGCTCCTGGCGCCTCCCTTGGCGAAGGGGATCAGATCTTTGTTGACCGCCTTTTCTACGAAGACGTCGCGCGGCTTCAGTCGGCTGCTGTAGTGTCCCTCTTTCTCGAAAATGTTGAAGTGGATGGCGAAGATTACCTCTTTGCCTTTCTTGGTACCATAGAGGTCACCAAACGACTCCTCCAGCGACAAGTTAGCCGACGCCTTGCCGGCCAGGGTGATCACCTCCTCCAGCTCTTTATCGCCACCGTTCAGCACCTTGGCTTTCCAAAGCAGGATGTCGGCTTTGAGGGCATAGGCTGCAGGCATGGAAGCCCGTCCCTTGCCGTTGGGATAACCTTCCTGCGGGAAGAGTGTGATGGCTGTCTCTACGTCGGTAAGTGCCTGTTGCAGTACATCTGAAGCAGGTGACCTGCCGAGCTTGGGTTTGTTTGCATTCTCGGTAGGTTCCAGCTCTATGGGAGCATCCCCCCACACCCTGACGATGTTGAAGTACATCATGGAGCGGATCAGATGGGTCTCAGCCAGTAGGGTCTGCTTTTCCGCCTCGATACCGAAAGGGATGTGCTCCACGTTACGGATCATCAGGTTGCAGTGGTGTATCACTGAATAGTAGTCGAGCCAGCTGTATCCATTCTGTGCGTTGAGGTTTTGTGCCCATAGATTGGAGGGCCCACCCTCCAGGCCGGTGGTAAAGGCATCACCCCGGTCTTCGAAGTGAAGAGTTGCGTTGGAGACATCGCGCAGCTTTGTATAAATGCCCATGAGGTAGCTCTCGGCATCTCCTTTCGATGTCCAATAATCGTCACCGGTGATGCTGGAGACTGTCTTCACATCCAGTAGATTGCAGCTGCTCCCTGAGAGGAGGATCACTGCGAAAAGTATTTTAAGAATATTCGTTTTCATATTGTTGCGTGTTGGTGTTAGAAACTGATTCTTGCTCCCATGTTGTATTGTCTGGGTCTGGGATAGGTGCCGTAGTCGGTACCGTCGTAGATTTCCGGGAACATCCCTTCGTACCGCTTCAGGTAACCGAGGTTGTAGGCGCCGGCGAACAGCTCCACGGCACTTAAACGAAGCCTGTTGCTCCAGCTTTCGGGTAGCTGGTAGCTGAGTGATACCTCACGGAAGGCGAGGAAATCACCTTTGCTGAAGTAGAGGCTGTTGTTGGTGGATCCCTGTGTGGTACTGCCGATTTGGTTGTCCCAGCGCATGTGGTTGCGATACTGGTAGTCATAGTCGCTCTGCACGGTGTACTTGGGGTATCGGGTGCCGTCGTTTGCCTCCTGCCAGCTGTTGGTCATGGCTTCGGTGATGGCGTTGTTGTTGTTGCGGGAGCTGCCCATAATCTGTCCCTTGAAACCATTGTCGATGACATGACCCACGGCCCAGTCCATCACGATACGGACTGAGAGGCTCTTGTAGCGGAGGGTATTGAGGATGCCACCGCTCTTGTCGGGACGGATGTAGCCCATGAACACCATGTCGTTCACATCGAGCATGCCGTCGTTGTTACGGTCTTCGAACTTCGAGTCTCCTGCATGCTTTACACGCCGCTGGGCATTAGGGTCGACCGGAGCGTTGGCAGCCTCCTCGTCGGTCTGATAGGTGCCCAGGTAATGGAATGCCCACCGTCCGCCAAAGCGTTCACCTTCAGCGATGCCTCCCACTTTCATCAGCTCGCCGCTGACCGGGTCGTAAATGAAGTTGCCACCCACTCTGTTTTTCTCCTCTCCGTTGTCGGGCAGTTTCTCCACGACACTTCGGTTGAAGGAGAAGGTTAGTCCGAGGTCCCAAGTGAAATCTTTCCTGTCGATGGGTGTGGTGTTGAGCTCTACTTCAAAGCCCTGGTTGCGGATTGAACCGTAGTTGCTTTTGATGGAGCTGTAGCCGGTGGAATACCAAAGTGGCTGGTCGTAGAGCCGGTCGTGTGTCAGTTTGTTGTAATAATCAAGCAACAGGTTGAGCCGGTTGTTGAAAAAGCCCAGGTCGACACCGATGTCGTATGAGTCGGTGGTCTCCCACACCAGTTGCGAGTTTTTCAGCGTAGTGTTGATGATGCCCACCCGTCCCATATAGTTGGAGCCGGTTATGGTGTAGGCACCCCGGGAGTTTGCCACGCTGAGGTTGTTGTTGCCGGTACGGCCCCAGCTGGCGCGCCATTTCATCTTGCTGAAGAGGGTGCGTACCGGTTCAAAGAACTCCTCCCTGTGCATGTTCCATCCGGCCGAAACCCCCGGGAAGATACCCCACATCTTGTCCTCGGCGAAACGAGAGGAGCCGTCGGCACGCAGGCTGGCCGATGCCATATACTTCCCCTTGTAGTCGTAGTTGAGACGACCGAAGTAGCTGAGTGTCGCTTCGAAGCTCTTCGTGGAGGATGCACGCTGTGTACTGTCGGCTGTGGCGTTCAGCGTAGGGATCTGATCGATCATGGAGCCACTCCCGCTGGCGGAGAGACGGTAGCTGTAATCGTGGGTGTAGCTAGTACCTGCCACGGCAGAGAGGTTGTGACCTTCACCGATCTCCTTCTCGTAACTGAGCAGAGCATCGCCCTGCAGGTGGCGGTCGTAGTTATGTTTGGCCGAGGCGGGTCGGATGGTGTTGCCGGTGGTCTCATTGTCAGCCTGGAAATAGTTTTCGATTCCCTCGGTACCGAAATAGTAGGCAGAGGGGCTGAACAGCAGGCCGGGCATGATCTCCCATCTGCCGGCGATCTGGAAGGTCGTGCGATAGACGGTGACATCGTCATAATTGGTCTTGTAGTATACCTCATGGATCCGGTTGCGGAAGGAGGAGATGCCCTCGCCGGGTGCCGGTGTGCCATCCTCATAGTAGAGACGGTAGGTGGGCGGTGTGAGGATGTTGCGGGAGATGGAGTTGTTGGTGTTGCCGCCCCCCACTGCATCTCTCACCTGGAAGCTTGCCTTGGTGGAGACGCTCCAGCGTTCACTCAGCTGGTAGTCACCGTTGAAAAGCAAGCTGTAGTTCTTGTAGTGGGTGCCCCGCAGGATGCCATCCTGGTTCATGTGCCGCAAGCCGATGTAGTAATTGCCGCTCTCGTTACCACCCGAGACGTTGAGGTCATACTCCTGCTTCTGACCGTTGGTAAAGGTAGCCTTTTGGAAGTCGTTGTCCTGGAAGATCAGCTGACGTCCTGTGACCGGGTCCTGCATGGTTTGCCACCCCTGGTTTTCCAGCAGGTCGCTCACATATTGCTGTCCATAGTTGGTGAGATAGACATCGAGGAACTCAAGGGTATTCTTGGAGTTACGTGGGTTGCCGGTTGACATGCCAAAAGAGCCGCTCAGGAACTTAGCCTGGTCTGAGGATCCATTATAGGTCAGCTCCGGTCGGTTGAATTTGGTAGTGTTGCTGCGTGTCAGGTAGATGTAGTCGCGTGCGTTCAGTAAGGGAATACGCTCGGGCTGCATCTCGATACCGTAGGTGTATTTGAAGTTCACTTTGGGTTTGCCCATTCTGCCCGACTTGGTCTTTATCAGAATGATTCCGTTGGCAGCCCTGGATCCATAGATGGCGGTTGAGGCTGCATCCTTTAGTACTTCGACCGATTCGATGTCGGAAGGATTCATGTCGGAAAGGTTGCGAAAGCCCTGTGAGACGATGCCGTCAATGATGAAGAGGGGGGCATCGCCCTCGGGAGAGGTGGAGCTTCCACCCCGGATGAAGACTTGGGGATTGGTGCCGGGCTGTCCGCTTTCCACCTGCAGCGAGAGGCCTGCCACCTTACCCTGTAGCTGTAGGAGCGGGTTTTGTCCCGGTGATTTGTCGAACTCCTCTTCACCCACCTTGGAGATGGAGTGTGTGAGCAGTGCACGGGATTGTTTGCCATAGGCGATTGCGACGAACTCTTCCAGTTCGACCGTGGAGATCTGCATCACCACGCGCAGCGATTCTGTGTTGTTCACTTTCACTTCCTGGGTTTGAAACCCCACATAGGAGAAGAGGAGGGTCGCATCCCGTGGCACATTTATCCGGAATGCGCCGTCAATGTCGGTTACCGTACCAAGACTAGTTCCCTTAACCACCAGGGATACGCCGGGCAGCGTCTCTCCTTCGTTGTCGTAGACCACGCCGGAGACTGTGATGTTCTGTGCCATGAGTTGGGGAAGGGATAGGATTATACCCGTCAATAAGGCCAAAAATCGATAATTATTTCTCATCTTTGTAATGATTTTAAAATACTTCTGTTTTAAGATTATTCTCGAAAGGGGGGGATCTGCCGGATTCCTCCCTTTCACTGTTTTATCACAAAACCGATCTGCTCCAAATCATGTCTGAGCGCATCGGTTTCTTGGTGTGTAAAAGGGGAGAGCGGAAGACGACACCCCCCACACTCTATTCCGATCAGGTTCATGATGGCTTTGCCACCCCTGACGCCGCCGCCATAGCGGATGATGATCTTCACCACCTCTATGGAACGCATTTGTAATTGTTGCGCTTTTTCCAGCTCATTCTCTCTCACTGCTTCCATGATTCCGTGATAGACCGGTGAGAGGTAATTGTAGGTGCTTCCCACGCCTGCCACCACACCCAACGATAATCCACACAGAAGTGTCTCGTCATAGCCGTGCAGCACTTCGAAAGCCCTGTTGTTCAGATGGATACACTCTGTCATCTCCATCATGTTGTTGTGGGTGTACTTTACCCCCGCGAGGTTGGGCATCACTTTCCTTCCCTCTTCCAGAAAGCGGGGTACGGGGAGGTCGACACCGGTCATGGCTGGCATGTTGTAATAATAGAAGGGGAGTGTTGGTGCCGCCGCAGCCACCGGCTTGAAGAAGGCCACCAACTCACCCACCGTTGCCGGTTTGAAGAAGGAAGGTGCGATGGAGGCGATGCCCCAGGCGCCCACATTGGCTGCATGTGATGCCAGTAGGATTGCCTCTTGCTGGCTGTTGCTGCCCACGTGGGCGATCACCTTGAAACGGCCATCAGCCGCTTTTACCCAATGTTCGAGGATCGTTTTCCGCTCATTGATGGTCAACGAGGCAAATTCACCAGTTGTGCCGCAGACAAATACACCCTCGATCCCGTGCTCAGCGATATGTTGCGCATAGGGTACGATGGCGGGACAGTCTATGCTGCCGTCGCTTCTCATGGGTGTGAAAGTAGCTGCGACCAACCCATTCAATCGTTCTTTGTTCTCCATAATGTTTTTTTATCTGGCTGCCACACCCCTTTCATCTCTGCAAGGTGAAAGGAAGTGTTATCGCCACAGTAAATGTTGTTGATATGAATGCGATCAAGAAACCGTTAGAGATAGCGGTTTTGTTTTTTTTCTACTGATCGGCTGTTCTTCTCCCGGATAAATATCTTGTATACCTCGAAATGTTGTTCCAGGGCTTCGCGATAATGTTCTTCATCATGTTCTTTCAGATGACGAAGCAGATCCTGGTGGGTGATAATTCTACCCTCCTCCGTTAATTTTACATTGATGGGGGCCAGATACTCCCGAAACTTTTCTTTCACGAACGTCATAACAGGATGTACGATGTTTTGAAACTCAGCAATGGTCCTGTTCCCTGTAATCTTGTAGAGTTTGGTGTGAAATGCAAATTCACTGAAGGGTGCATATTCATTGTTTTCATACATGATACCTACGTTCACGATCTCTTCCAGTTCCGCAATATCTTCCGGCGTGATGTGGAGAAATATATCATGGCAGATCCCTATCTCCAGGGCTATCCTGAACCCCAGGATATCGAACAGGGCATCTTCACTCAGGATGCGTGGATCCACCACCCGTCGCATTCCACCCAGGATGGAGGGCTCGGTAAGTACCATTCCTCTGCGGGTACGTGTTTCAATCATTCCCATCATCTTGAGTCGGCTCAGTGCCTCTCTTAATACGCTACGGGCTACCCCCAGCGATGCTGCCAACTCCATCTCGTTGGGGATGTGGTCTCCATTCTTCAGATCCTTCTCCCTGAAATAGTTGAGTAGCTTGTCCTCTACCTGATCAACCAGGGTTACGGAATTATTTTGAATCTTAAGTCTTTCCATGGTGACAATTCAAATTTGTGAGTCATGTCATATTTGTCGGACAAATATAGAAGCTTTTTTAATGAGTTGTATCTTTAAGTTTCAATATTAACATAAATAGTCGCAAAATTAAGAAAAATTAATCTACAGGTTGGCAATTTTATGATTAGACGACAGACCAGTACCTTTTGATCATAACCAATGGATGCAGCTATTGTGTGGTAATGACAAAGAGTCTTTCATCGCCTGCGAGATCGTGATCGGTTTGATGCGGGGGAGCGTAAGCATTGATGATTGATAAGGGGTCAGTGGTCAGTTGTCAATGATCAGTCAGCTTACGACTAACATCTAACAGCTTATAGTTATTTTATTCCGTGCATAAGCTTGTTGAGACGGGGTGAGAGGATCAGCACCAGGAGGCCGGTGGCGACGGCGATGAGGCCGAAGCTGGTGTAGACATCGATATAGCGGGTGAGGGACTCCAGGGCGGCGGGTGTGGTTGCATTTACGACTGTTTGCGCATTCGCTGCAACTGTTTCTGTTCCGACTGCAACAGTATCCGCACTTATTGCTGTTTCCACTGTCGATCGGCTGCTACCGGTGAGCTTTGCGAGCTGCCCTCCCAGGAAGTTGGAGCCGGAGAAGGAGAGAAACCAGGCACCCATCAGTGTGCCGGAGAGCTTCTCGGGTGCCAGCTTGGTCACCATGGAGAGGCCGATGGGGGAGATGAAGAGCTCGCCCACGGTGTGGAAGAAGTAGATGGCGACGATGATCCAGAGCGGAACCAGGAAGGCTTCGTTATAGCTGTACAGGCCGAAGCGGGTGATGAGGTAGCCGATGCCGAGCAGCATGATGCCGTAGCCGAACTTGGCGGGGATGTTGGGGTTGAGGTTACGTTCCGACAGCTTCACCCACAGCATGGAAATGAGTGATCCCATGACGATGATGAAGAAGGGATTGAAGAACTGCGTCTGCCCGGCAGTCATCTCGAAGATGCCAAAAACGTTGCGGTCCACGTTGCGGTCGGCAAACAGGGTGAGCGAGGAACCCGCCTGTTCGAAGAGCGCCCAGAAGAGGATGTTGAAGAGGCAGAGGATGATGAAGATGATCATCCGGTCGCGCAGGATGCGGCCGCCACGGATCCCCTCGCGCATGAGGGTATATCCCACGTAGAGGAAGGTGAGGATGAGCAGGATGCCCATGACACCGTTGTAGATGATGAGGAGGTAGAGCATCGGGATGGCCAGGAAGGAGAGCAGCACGGTGAGCTGCAGCTGCGTAAGCGGCCCGAGCACTTTTGAGTGCAGCTTCTCCGGTCGTGGCGGACGTCCCTCCTCCTTGTAATACTTCTGTCCCGCGGCGAAGATCAGCAGTCCCAGCAGCATGCCGATACCGGCCAGTCCGAAGCCATATTGGAAGCCGAAGCGCTCACCCACCCAGACGACGACCAGGGTGGCCAGCAGGGCCCCCAGGTTGACACCGATGTAGAAGATGGTGAAGCCGGAGTCGCGACGCGGGTCGTCGGCAGTATAAAGCTTACCCACCAGGCTGGAGATGTTGGCCTTGAAGTAACCGTTTCCCACGATGATGGCTGCCATGCCCACATAGAGCCATGTCTGGCTGCCGCCCAGGATCAGGAACTCACCGATGGCCATCATCACGGCGCCCAGGATCACTGCGATGCGGTAGCCCAGGATGCTGTCGGCCAGGCGTCCTCCCAGCACCGGTGCCATGTAGACCAGCGCGGTGTAGGCTCCGTAGATGGCGAACGACTGGTCGTCGCCCTGCAGGAGTGACTTGGTGAGGTAGAGCACCAGCAGTCCCCGCATGCCGAAGTAACAGAAGCGCTCCCACATCTCGGTTAAAAAAAGGAGGGAGAGTCCCCTGGGGTGTCCGAACAGATCGGGGTATCGCGGTGTGGCGTTTGCTGCTTCTTTCATGCTTTGGTTGTTTGCTGAATTGATAAAAAAGCCCCCACATTTTTGTGAGGGCTTATCCTGTTTTTTTTAAGTCTTTT
>Ga0265294_10003400_pt1 | contig 20358 bp, 8 predicted proteins | sample MunlanPumphouse3_FD_192504 | JGI IMG/M metagenome (GOLD analysis project Ga0265294, IMG submission 192504) | Groundwater microbial communities from a municipal landfill in Southern Ontario, Canada - Pumphouse #3 | ecosystem: Environmental > Aquatic > Deep subsurface > Groundwater | place...
AGATTGCTGCGTTTAAGACCTGCCATGCCGGCGTTTCCGTTGAAGATGTCGCCGGAAAGTTCGCTGTAATATTTGTCGTTGAAGTCATCGAAAAGCTCACCGGTTTTCATATTCCTATAAGGCTTCTCACAGCGTCCGGTTTGTGAGTAGTATATTTCGTGACCGTTGTCGGCAGAAAATATGATGATAGTGTTATCTTCTAATCCGAGAGCAATAAGCTCTTTCCAAATAATTTGCACCGTTTCATCTATCATGATGACCATAGAGGCGTATTCTTTTTCTAAAGATGTCAAATTTGGATTATCTGCAACAGAAGGGTGAACTTTAGGAATAGCGACCGGTCCGTGAGGCAGCTGGGTAGGGTGGTAGATAAAAAATGTGGTGTCTTGATATTGGTGCAGTAGTTCTATGATTTTATCTGTAAACAAATCTTGCGAGTAGATATTTTTTCCGTCCATGTTCCATCTGTCGGCGTAAGTCTGTGGCGTTTCGTTTTCGAGAGTCTTTCCGCAGTCGCTGCGGGTGTTGCCTTCGATAAATGTCATCTTGCCGTTGTCGAACAGAAATGGCGGGTAGTAACCATGACAGCGTACGTGGTCTAAGTAGCCGTAATAGTAATCCCAGCCGTGACGTCTCATCTGTTTGTGAGAAGCTGTGAAACCCCATTCCAACTTTCCGACTTGTGCTGTAACATAGCCGGCTTTTTTAAATACCTCCGGAAGATATAAGTCGTTGTCAAACAATATAATATCTTCGGCATCAATAGACTTCTCCACCTCGGCGATGTCGGTAGAATCTTTACACCATAAAAACTGTCCGCCGTTGTTTATCTTCCATTTATCGGTATTACAATCGTGATAACCTGTAAGCAAAGATGCACGTGCCGGTGCCGAGAGCATACAACCGTAAGCGTTGTTATAGCTTATGCCACGACTTATCAGCGAATCTATGGTCGGTGTACGAAACTGCTGCTGTCCATAAGCGGATATCATGCCTTTTCCAAGGTCATCAGCATAAATAAAAATGACATTAGGACGAGAAGTTTCAGGCGTGCTTTGAACGCTTTTGTCCGCACAGGAGTACAGACAGCAACCGGCGGCAGCTATTGCCATTACAGATAATTTGCTGTGGATTTTGCTTGTTGTCATGTCATTAAAATACAACCTTACACATCTTGGCAACATTATCCGGAATGCCGAAAGTATATACGTGTATGCTCGGAACATTGGCAGCTTTCAGCTCTTTTGCCTGCTGAATAAACCATTCGGTGCCGACAGCTTTTGCTTCAGCGTTGGTCTTGCACTTACGCAACTCAACCTCCAATGCCGACGGAAGTGTTAGATGAAATAACTCCGGCAATACATCAACCTGCGACATGGTCGCTATCGGCTTGATGCCCGGAATTATAGGTACCCTAATCCCTGCCTGACGGCAACGCCCGACAAAATCAAAATATTTGGAGTTGTCGAAAAACATCTGCGTGACTACATAGTCGGCACCGGCATCAACTTTCTCCTTTAAATGCTGCAAATCTTCATCATCATTACTTGCATCTACATGACACTCTGGATAACCGGCAACACCACAGGCAAAGTCTGTCGGGACACCCTTCTCAATATTAGCATCAAGGTATTTTCCGACATTCATGTTCTGCACTTGACGCAACAAATCTATCGCATGTGAATGTCCTCCATGCTCCGGAATAAATACAGGATCTACTCTCTTACGGTCACCACGCAACACGAGTAGGTTGTGCATGTCAAGATAATTATAGTCTATCAGTATGTCTTCATTCTCATCGCGTGTGTAGCCTGCACATATCACATGCGGCACTACCTCTATATTATATTTGAACTTTATCGCAGCAGCAATGCCTACACTGCCCGGACGCTTTTTGAACGAATAACGCTCCATCTCGCCTCTGTCATTCTTCCTATATGCTACGTCTGTTCTGTGACACGTAACATTGATATACGAAGGCGCAAACTCCAACAACGGCTCTATAGTACGCTGTATCTCTATAAAACCGCCACCTTTTAACGGCGGTAATACTTCAAATGTAAATAATGTCCTTCCTGATTTTTCTATTAATTCTGATATTTTCATCTTCTCAATTTTATTTTTTTTATACCTCAAAATATCTTGCAGCTTTATGCGCAAAATACAAACCACATACCGAAGAAGCAGGCATCATGGCATAATTTTCAGTCAAAGTTACTCCAACATTTTTTTCGGCATCTAATAAATTGAAAATTTTCTTCTTTTCACTATGTACCGGATATACCGGAAATCCTATCGCCGGTCTTATGCCTTTGCCTTTAAAACCCCATAATTCGATTCTGACCTTGTCATTAAGCAACTCTGCTAACGCTTCCGCTAATCTGTCTGTCAGACTTTGTAGCAAAATGCCGTTGTATTCGTCAAGATTATCTTTATATTTTTTTGCAAGTTCATCGGCACCGAGACCGGCAGTGTCAACAAAACAGCCGATATAATCACATAAACCTGTTTCAACAGGAGCAATAAAATCAGACAAACTTAGATTATAACCGCTGTCTGTTTTTTTATTTAGACAACGCGGGGGGTGTAAACGACAGATTTCTTTATGGCGAGTGGCATCCTCATATATAATGATGTCTTCTTTATCTGAATTTGCAGCAAAAATACCTATGACGGCTTTTGCCCTGACACTGTTATCAGCAGCTACTTGCTTTAATAAAGCAATTGCATCTTCGTGCAATTTTTTAGCTTCCGAAGTCTGTGGCTTTACATTCCATACATGATATAACGCTTTCCAGTTGATAAGCGGGATAAGATCCTTTAAATCAATGTTTTCGAATACTTTTACGCCAAGAAAATGCGGTACGGAAATTTTATCTTTTGTCCATTCTATAGGAAGTTTGTTTTTGCGGGCTTCATCAAGAGTAAGCCGGCATTTTTCTGACTGTTCATGCTCGTAATTTCGTTTCAACTCGTCATATTCGGAATATAATTTCTGAAGATAATCATCTTTTAATGAGGGCGATAGAATGTTTTTCACTACATCTACGCTGCGGGGAGCATCTTTAACATAGACAATGCCGTGTTTATATTTCGGAGCGAAAGCCACGGCGCTATGAAGTTTACTTGTAGCGGCACCACCAACCATGACCGGAATATTAAGGTTGTTGGCTTTCATCACTTCAAAAACGTGGCTCATCTCTTCCAAAGAAGGAGTGATAAGCCCGCAAAGACCTATGGCATCAGCATTTTCAGCAATAGCGGTTTCTACTATTTTGTTCGCCGGCACCATAACACCAAGGTCTACAATGTCGCATCCGCTGCACGACAGTACCATGCTGACGATGTTTTTACCTATGTCGTGTACATCACCTTTGACGGTGGCGAGTACAATCTTCTTTGACGACTGCTGTGTACGATTGCTCTTCTTGTCTTTTTCTATCAACGGCTCGAGCATGGCGACAGCTTTTTTCATGACACGCGCACTTTTAACGACCTGCGGAAGAAACATCTTGCCGCAGCCGAAAAGGTCGCCGACTTTGTTCATGGCATCCATCAAAGGTCTCTCTATAATGTCAATAGGCGACATGCCTTGTCGCAGCAAAGCCTCGACAATAGTGTCAATGTCATCGGGTATCCCTTTGATGATTGCGTATTGCAACTGATCTGCCGGCAAAATGTTGTCGGCATGACGAGTGCCGGTGTTGACCGTTGAAGTGTCGGCATGATGTTTTTCGCCATACTCTAAAAGTTTTTCTGTCGCATCAGCTGTCCTGTTTAAAACAACATCTTCGACAAGCGGTAGCAATTCTTTGTCTATCTCGCTGTAAACCTGCAACATACCCGGATTAACAATGCCCATATCCATGCCGGCATCAATAGCATAATAAAGAAATACCGAGTGTATGGCTTCGCGGATGATGTTGTTGCCACGATAAGAAAACGACAGGTTGCTGACACCGCCGCTGAGTTTGGTATATGGCAAATGGTCCTTTATCCACCTGCAACAGCAGATAAAGTCTACAGCATATGTGTTGTGAGCTTCTATTCCTGTTGAAATTGCAAGAATGTTCGGGTCTATGATAATATCCTGTGGCGGAAAGTTGAGCTTTTGTGTCAGAAGTTTATATGCGCGTGCGGCAACTTCGATTTTTCTGTCGAAGATGTCAGCCTGCCCTTCTTCATCGAACAACATGACGACAACAGCCGCCCCGAAGGTGTGTATGTAATCTGCACGTTGCAAAAATATTTCCTCTCCTTCTTTCAGATTTATTGAATTTACAACAGACTTACCCTGAGTACATTTCAGCCCTTCAACTATGACTTCCCATTTTGATGAATCTATCATCACCGGCACTCTTGATATGTCGGGGTCAGAAGCGAGCATCAGCAGAAATTCGCGCATGGCTTTCGGCGCATCTATCATGGCATCGTCCATACAAACATCAATAAGCTGCGCCCCGTCTTCTACCTGCTGCCGTGCTACCGACAGAGCTTCTTCGTAATTTTGCTCCTTTATCAGACGTGCAAACTTCTTTGAACCGGCAACGTTGGTCCTTTCACCAATGTTGACAAAATTGCTTGTGGACAGTATCTTCACTGTTTCGAGACCACTGAAAGTTGTCACAGTATCGAGTTCCGGCAACTCTCGAGGCTCATATTTAGTGACAAGTTCGGCTATCGCCCTGATGTGGTCAGGCGTGGTGCCGCAACAACCGCCAACAATGTTGACTAATGACTGTTGTAATAAAATCTCAAGTTCGCTTGCCATCTTTTCCGGCGAGTCGTTGTATTTTCCAAATTGGTCGGGAAGTCCGGCGTTAGGGTGGACGGAGATGTGAAAAGCCGAAAAACGAGACAACTCTTCTATATATGGTGCCATACGATGTGCTCCGAGACCGCAGTTCATGCCTATACTCAGCAAGTTGGCATGCGCTACCGAAGTGTAAAACGCCTCAAGTGTCTGACCGGCAAGCATACGCCCGCTCTCATCACTGATAGTCACCGACATCATCACAGGAATATCTACATCCATTTTCTTACAGCAGTCGTGGATGGCGACTAATGCAGCTTTGGCGTTCAGCGTGTCAAAAATCGTCTCTATCAGCAGCACATCTACACCACCGTCTATAAGCCCACAAACTTGCTCGTAATAAGCACGATAAAGCTCGTCAAAGGTGAGATTACGCAGCGAGGGATTGCTGACATCCGGCGACATCGACAGCGACTTGTTGGTAGGTCCCATAGAGCCGGCAACATATCGCGGCTTTTCATCGGTAGAAAACTCGTCAGCCGCCTTGCGAGCAAGTTGCGCCGCCGCCTTATTAAGCTCATAAACAATAGCTTCCATGTTATAGTCAGCCTGCGATATGGCATTGGCATTGAAAGAATCTGTCTCTATGATGTCCGCACCGGCTTCTAAATACGCACGGTGTATGCTGATGATAGCTTCAGGCTGTGTCAAAACAAGAACATCATTATTTCCCTTTATCTCTATCTCTGAAGCCGCAAAACGACTGCCACGATAGTCGGCTTCCGTGAAACCATATCTTTGTATCATTGTACCCATGGCTCCATCAAGCACTAATATCTTCTTCTCTATAATCGACCGTAGGTTTTCTCTCATGCTTTAAATTGCTATTTATATGATGTCTAATAACTTACATTATGTTTTGTAAGCATAAAAATTTGTTGCAAAATTAATACTTATTTTTGATGTTTTCAACTTTTACGTTATCTATTTTGTGGGCATATATTCGTTTAATGTGAAATGTTTATTGGCGCGATGGTAGAGGCTCTGTATGACACGTCTCTACGAAATCATCTTCCGATTTTAAAAATTTATTTCTTGCTCGTTTGATTAAAAAATTTAATACTATCTTTGCAGAAAATAATTGTCTTACTTAAAAAAATTTGATTATGGCATTACAAATTAATGATCAGAACTTTGAAGAATATCTAAAAGCTGATAAACCTTTAGTATTGGATTTTTGGGCTGAATGGTGCGGACCTTGCAGAATGATAGCTCCTTATATTGATGAAATAACTGAACAGTTTGGCGATAAAGTTAATATCGGTAAGGTAAATGTTGACTCCTGCCCCGAAATTACAGGTAAATACGGTATCAGAAATATACCTACCGTTTTGTTTATCAAAAATGGAGAAATCGTTGATAAACAAGTCGGCGCAACAACAAAAGCTGCTTTGGCTGCAAAAGTTGAAAAGTTGTGTTAGATACCAAGGTTATACAGCAATATAATTCCTTAGAATTTGTAGTAAACCAATTAGTAGAGGGCTTTATGACAGGATTGCATAAAAGCCCTTTTCATGGCTTTTCTGTCGAATTCGCAGAACATCGTGTGTATAACCCGGGAGAATCAGTCAAAAATATCGATTGGAAACTCTACGGCAGAACAGATAAACTTTTTGTGAAACGCTTTGAAGAAGAGACTAATCTGAGATGCTATCTGCTGATTGACAACTCTTCTTCTATGCACTATCCTGTTGTCGCTGAACCAAGTATAAAAACTCCCGACAAAATTACTTTCTCGGTTTATGCCGCCGCCTGTATTACGCAACTGCTTCAACAACAGCGAGATGCAGTCGGTCTGTCGGTGTTTTCCGAAGATATCGATTTGTTTACCCCCATAAGGTCCTCTATCGACCACCAAAAGTTCTTATTCGCTGAATATGAGAAACTTATAAACTCATTCTCTATCTCGGAAAAGAAAAAATCTAATGTCGCCGCTTCTTTACATCTTATAGCAGAAAAAATTCATAAACGCTCTCTAATAGTGATTTTTTCAGATATGTTCGATACCGAAGCCAACATAGATGATATGTTTAACGCTATCCAACATCTGAAATATAATAAAAATGAAGTAATATTGTTTCACGTTGTTGATAAAGATAAAGAAATAAATCTGGATTTTCCGGATAAACCTATAAAGTTTATCGACTTGGAATCAAATACAGAACTTAAAATCAATCCAAAAATTTTGCGCGAAGATTATTCTGAATTGCTGTCAAAACGCAAAGAAGAAATAGAATTACGCTGCCTGCAATATCAAATCGATTTTGTCGAAGTCGATATAAATCAGGGATATAACAGCATAATGCTGAATTTTCTCAAAAAAAGACAAAAACTACACTGACAAAACATTAAATTATTACAAAATGAACGCTAAAAATTTGTTCCGAGCATCTTTATTTGTTCTGATGCTCGTTGTCGTATATTCATGTACAGACAAATCTAATAAAAAACAACCTGTAAACAGTTATTCTATTGATTATCTTAATTCGTTTACAGATTATCAATCAGCGTATTATAATTTGATTTCAAAGTACTCGTCCGGCTTTGTCGCTGAAGACCAACCTATTATATTGGGATTTGTGAAAGATATAAAGCTGAAAAAACAGTTTGGCGAAGATATTCCGTCTTCAGTTTTTACACTGACACCAAAGGCTAAAGGAGAAGCTTATTGGATAGACGAAAATACTGTCGCATTTAAACTTTCTAAACCTGCCGAAAATACACAAAAATATAAAGTGAACATAGATTTGAGCTATTTCTTAGATGTCCCGGCAGACATCGCCCACTTTGAAACTGAAGTGCTGTTCAAAAAACAGGATTTTGTAATTAGCTCATATTCATATTATTGCAAAGATAAAGAAATCGGTGCTTATGAATTTATACTCAAATTTGCTAATCCTACAACAATAGAGGTGGTCGAAGCTGTAGTAAATTCTAAATTAAACGGCGACTATAGCAGCTATATTTCTAAAGTGTCTGAAACAGAGTACGTTGTCACTATATCAGGCTTTGAAAGAAAAAATGAAGATTATTCGGCGAACTGTACTTTTGATGGTAAAACAGCCAACATAGATAGAACTATTACGCAGAAAGTTGTTGTCCCTGCTAAAAATGAGTTTAAAGTGACAGGCTATAACCTTAATTATGCTTCCGGTAGCGTCTTAGACGTGAGGTTTTCTAACCCGCTGTTGCCAAATCAAAATCTGTCAGGTTTGATAGAGTTTGATAAAAAAATAAGCTATAAAACAGATGTCGTTGATAATAAGTTACTTATATATATAGATGACAAATATAACGGTGCTATATCTATTAATGAAATCATCAAAGATAATTCTTACCAATTGATGGATGATGACTATGTTATAGAGAGTATAGAAACGGATAAATTGCTGCCTTCTATAAAGTGGAGAGATGATGGCGTGATTGTCCCTGATGATTCTGTGACGATTTATTATGAGGCTACAGCTCTAAAATCGGCGGTTTTGCGTGTTATCGAAATCTATGATAATAATGTTTTGAATTTCTTTAGAGAGAATGGACTGACCTCTACTTGGGGCGTGCGCGATGCCGGTAGGTTGGTGAAAAAAGTGAAATTGCTGCTCGATAATGATAACTATGCCGAAACTAAGACGTATGCTATCAAACTTTCTGATTATGTTGATGTTACCAACGGTGGCGTTTATCAAATATCCCTCGATTATGATATGAGCTGCTATGCTTTTGCCTGCGAAAATCAAAATGATGATGAAGACACTGAAAAAATAGATGAGGCTGATTATTGGAATGGTCTGAGATATGATTATAAGCAATATTATTATGATGGCAAATGGTGGGAATATGAGAAAAATCCTTGTATGAAGGGATTTTATAATTATAAAGAAATTAAAAAGAATGTTATTGTTTCTGATATTGGACTTACAGCTAAAATGATTGATAATAAGCATGTTGATGTGTTTGTGAGAAGTATTAAGACAGGAAATCCGATGCTTGATGTAACTATTGAGGCTTACAATTATCAACTGCAACTTACAGCTTCCTCCAAGACTGATGCCGGCGGCTACGGTCAACTTACTTGCTCTGATTATCCGCGTTTTGTAGTTGCAAAAAATAGCAACGGCAACTCTTTTATCAGTTTGGATAACTCCAACTCTTTGTCTATGACGAAGTTCGATGTTGGCGGTGCAAGTGTGAGCGACAATATCAACGGCTTTATTTATAGCAATCGCGGCGTTTGGCGCCCGGGCGATGTCATCAACCTCGAATTTATCCTCTCGGATAAAGATGATATACTGCCGGAAAATTATCCTGTCGTCTTTGAACTCTATGATGCCAATGGCAGAATGTATAAGAAAATCCTCAACAATGCACCTGTCGGAAATATTTACTCTTTCTCGGTAACTACGGCTGCTGCCGACCCTACCGGCTTGTGGAGTGCCGAAATTATTGTCGGCAACAAAGTGTTCTCTAAGAACTTGAGAGTGGAAACAGTGAAACCTAATAAATTGCAGATAGATTTTGATAGCCCGAAAATGATATTCGCTTCGCAAAATCCTACTGCAAAACTTAATGTGCAATGGCTTAACGGTCTGAAAGTAGGCGCTTTGGAAACAGAAATTACAGCTAAACTGAGTGCGGCAGAAACATCTTTCGACAGCTATAAAAATTATACTTTCGTAAATGAAACTTCCGAATATGCGTCTTCAGAGTTTTCATTGTTTAGCTCTAAATTGAACGCTGACGGCTCTAAAACAGTGGCTCTAAACTCGCTGAAAGATTATCGTACCGGCGGCTTCGCTAATGTGAAGTTCTTAATCAAAGTTTTTGAAACTTCAGGAGATTTCAGCGTCTCATCTGCTGTTTCTCAATTGTCGCCGTTTACTGAATATGTCGGCGTAAACCTTCCCGAAACTCGCTCTAAATACGGCGAATACTACTTTACCAACCAAAATTGGAAATTCGACATAGTCGCCGTGAATGAAATAGGAAAAGCAGCACCAAACGCCGCTCTCGAATATAGCTTGTATAAACTCGAAAATTATTGGTGGTGGGAAGAAACCAACAACTATTCTTTGCAAAAGTATGTGAACGGAACTTATAAATCACCGGTGGAGAAAAAAATACTGACTTGTGATGCTAACGGTAAATCTTCTGTAACACTGAACGTCAACGATGATATGTGGGGCAGCTATCTTATGATAATCAAAGATTATGAATCCGGATATGTCTTCGCAAAAGTCGTGAATTTTGATACCGAATATTATTCGCTGCGATCTTCCGGCGTTGGCGAAACTCCGGTGCTGCTCAACATGAAAAGCGATAAGCCTTCATATAAAGTCGGCGAAACTGTCGTAGTGTCTTTCCCCGCTAATAAAAACGCTAAGGCTTTTGTTACTTTAGAATCGGCATGTAAAGTTCTGACATATTATAATGTGGATAATTTGTCGGAAGATGCAACTCTGAAAATAAAGGTCACTGAGGATATGATACCTAACGTGTATGTATATGTGTCTCTTATTCAGCCGTTTAATAGTGGTAACGACCTGCCGCTGAGAATGTACGGCGTGCTGCCGGTGAATGTTTATGATGATAATATGTTGCTTAATCCGATAATTGAGATGCCGGCAGAAACCGAATCAAACAAAGATATAGAGATAACAGTTTCGGAAAAATCTTCTAAGAAGATGTATTATACAGTGGCACTCGTTGATGAAGGTATCCTCGGATTGACAGCCTATAAAACGGCAAATCCTTATAATTATTTTAATTCTAAACAAGCATTGAATATTCGTACTTGGGATAATTATTCGTATGTTGTTGATGCTTATACCGGCGAACTTAGCTCTGTGATAGGTGTCGGCGGTGATGAGGCGTTGTTGCAACCGGAAAATGTGTTGTCAAAGCGTTTTTCTGCCGTGGCAATGCAACTCGGACCTTTTGAGCTTGCCGCAGGACAGAAAGTTACTCACAAAATTACCGTTCCGGATTATGTCGGCTCGTTGAGAGCTATGGTTATTGCTACTAATGCTGATGAGGCAAGCGGCTCGGCGGAACGCAATATGATAGTGAAAAATAAACTCATGCTGCTGCACCACGCATGCTTACTCAAAACGACAGATTTTTCGTCCCCGTCCAAATCTTGGCTCCTGATTATGCAGGCAAAAATGTATCTGTTACCGCTAAAGTAGAAAACCTTGAAGCCGCCGGAAATACAAGCCTCTCGAAATCTGTGAAAGTTAATGCTGACGGCGAAGCTGTCGCTACCTTCGAGTTTGTCGTGCCGGAAGTAACCGGAACAGCGAAAATCTCTCTGTCGGCATCTTGTGAGTCTTTAAAAGTGGATAAATCAATAGAACTGCCGATAAGAACACCGTATTCCGTTAAAAGTCAGGTGACTACACAAAAAATTGCTGCCGGCGAAAATTATAACTTCGACATCGCAAAGTTCGGCATTGACGGCACTAATGAAGGCAAAGTCTCAATCTATTCTATGATTCCACTAAATATCTTCGACAGATTGGAGTTCCTCACTTCTTATCCTCACGGCTGCCTCGAACAGACTGTGTCTAAGGCGTTCCCATTGCTTTACTTAAATAGATTGTTGGAAATAGATGACGTTACAAAGCAAACAATGAACAATAATGTGACTACGGTTATAAGCGACATAAATGCTTATATGCGCTCAGATTATTCTATGTCTAATTGGCGTGGCGGTAATTATGTCAACCCATGGACGGAAATTTATGCAGCTCATTTTCTTGTAGAAGCTAAAGAAAACGGCTACAATGTGCCTTCAAATTTATTGGAAAAAATAATGTCGTACCATGCTTCTAAAGCTAATGCGTGGAGATATAATGTAGATGCGCCGACATCTGATGTGATTCAGGCTTATAGGCTGTATGTGCTTGCTCTGTACGGCAAACCGTCAACTGCTGCGATGAACAGGTTTAAATCGGAAAATTTGCAGCCGCTGTCTAAAACTTTGTTATCTGCTGCTTATTCGCTGTCCGGTAAAACCAAAGTTGCGAAAACATTGTTGGAAGATGCTGACTATCAGTCAACAAAATGGCAGTCGGATTATTATATCTCTTACGGCTCGTATCTCCGCGACTTGGCGTTCGGCGTATATGCCGAAATGCTCGCCGGCAGCGACGAGAGCTTTATCCAACCTTATATCAATATAATAGCCGAAAAACTTAGTGCCAAAGATTGGTTGGATACGCAAACAACGGCTGTCGCTATTTTTGTCTTGGGAAAATATGCCGACAAAAATAACCTCGTGGCTTCTGCTTTAAATGCTGTCGTCTCTGTTGATGGCAATACAAATGCTATAAATACAAGCCGCCCGTCTGCTGTAGTGAACTTTGTCCCCAAAAATCAGACAAACATCAAAGTGGAAAATAAATCGAATAATCCGTTTTATGCTTCTGTGTATACTAAAGGTGCTGTGGCTGAATATGATACGGAAGAATCAGGCTACTATTATAAAATGACGGTTAAATATTATTCGAAAGATAATAATAAGGAAATCAATCCTGCATCATTGCAACAGAATGCTGAGTTTTATGCTAAGATAGTTGTCGAAAATCCTAATGAATATCAAGTGACTGAAGGTGCGTTGTCGTTTATTGTTCCTGCCGGATGGGAAATCAACAATGAAAGATTGTTTGATGACGGCGCAAGCTACGGCGGCTGTAATTATGTAGACATAAGAGATGACAGGGCAAACTTCTATTTCGACTTGAAGCCTTATGACAAAATAGAGCTAACAGTTTATTTGACAGCTGTTTATGCCGGTAGCTATACTATGCCGCCGGTGCGTTGCGACGATATGTATAATAATGAAATTTATTATGTAATCCCCGCACGAAAGGTCGTTGTGAAAATGTAATCTGATGACGAACTTCCGGAAGTCGATAGATAAATATCGTAAGACAACAGCCGTAATTGCGGCTGTTGTCTTACTGTTTGTGGCTTTTTTGTGTGTTCCGGTGCCTGCATTTGATGATGGCTACTCGGAGGTAGTCCTTTCATCTGACGGAAGATTGTTGTCAGCCTGCGTTGCAAAGGACGGACAATGGCGTTTTGCACCAACTGACTGTTATTCAGATAAATATATTCGATGCCTGACACAATATGAGGATAAGTATTTTTTTAGACATCCGGGGGTTAACCCGATTTCGATAATTTCCGCTACTTATGACAATGTCAAAGCGGGCGAAGTAGTGCGTGGCGGCAGCACTATAAGCATGCAGGTAGTGCGATTGGCTCGCAAGGGTAGAGAGCGCACAGTGAAAGAGAAGTTGGTGGAGATGCTGCTTGCCATACGCTTGGAGTTGCGATACTCTAAGCGCAAAATTCTGAATATGTATGCCGCCAATGCTCCGTTCGGCGGAAACGTAGTCGGCATTGATGCCGCCGCATGGCGCTACTTTAACACCTCACCGGATAATCTGACATGGAGCGAAGCCGCTATACTCGCACTGCTGCCTAACTCGCCGGCAATAATCAGACCCGGCAAAAACGAAACCCTGCTGCTCGAAAAACGCAATAAACTGTTGTCAGACTTGGTGACCTCGAAGCCGCATCTGCCAAAAAAAATCAAAAGAAATACTGCTTTCTCCGAAATGGATTGCGAACTCGCCGAGTTGGAAGAAATCCCGCCAAAGCCATTCCCAATGCCGATGTCAGCATATCATTATCTTGTGAAATATGGTGATAATGAAGGCGATAAAGCTAAATATTCGTCTTTGAATTATGATTTGCAATTGGCTGTTAATGATATAGTTACAAAACATCACGCTCAAAATGCTCCTAAAATGATAGAAAATGCTGCCGTGATTGTAGTTGACCATGTTGAAAACAAGATAGTTGCTTACGTAGGCAATGCGCTGTGCGCTAAAGATGCCGCCATGGTAGATATGATAGATGTTCCGCGCTCGACAGGTAGCATTTTGAAGCCTTTTTTGTATGCTGCCATGCTCGATGAGGGTTTGCTGCTGCCGGAAATGCTGCTGCCGGATATCCCTATGAACTTCGGCGGTTATACTCCTAAAAATTATTCAGGCAAGTTTTTGGGCGCAGTGAAAGCTGATGAGGCGCTGGCAAATTCTTTGAACATGCCTTTCGTGTATCTGCTGCGACAATATGGCGTGCCGAAGTTCTATAATAAGCTGAAACGCTGTAATATGTCTCTGCCGTATAGCTACAAGCATTATGGACTTTCGTTGATACTCGGCGGCGCTGAAATCAGCTTGCACGACATTGTCAATGCTTATTGCCTGATGGCGCAGACTCTGTACGGCTTGCCCGATGTTGCTGCGTTCTCGCCGGCAGCGGTGGCTAATACTTTTAACGCTCTGCTGAAGGTTAATCGCCCGCTTGACCAAGTCGGGTGGCAAAATTTCTCTTCTTCCAAGAAGATAGCATGGAAAACAGGTACGAGCTTCGGCTTTAAAGATGCGTGGACTGTGGGCATAACGCAAAGATATGTCGTCGGCGTGTGGGTGGGAAACTCTAACAACGAAGGCAGACAGGGCTTGACCGGTGCCGGCGTAGCCGCCCCGATTATGTTTGAAGTAGCTGCCAAGTTAAATGATAATTATGAATATGTGACGGCAACAGAAGATGCCGTTGAGGTAGAAGTCTGCTGCGAATCCGGATTTCCAAAGTCGCAATATTGCAAAAATACTAAGTTTATAACTACCGCCGACTGCGAAATTATGACCGGCGTATGTCCTTATCATAAAAAGATATTCTTAGACTCTACTTCGCAATACAGAGTGTATCCCGATTGCTATGACATGAACTTCTCTAATAGCAACTGCTATTTTGTACTGCCGCCGACAATGGAATGGTTTTATAAATTGAATAATCCCGATTACAAGGTGCTGCCGCCGACTCTCGCCGACTGTAAAGATGATGATAAAGAAGAAATTATGTCATTTGTCTATCCTGATATTTACGCTAACTTGCTGATACCTACCGGTATTCAAGGTACACGACAAGCTGTAATCTTTGAACTTGCTCACAGGTATCCGTACAGAACCGTCTATTGGAGCTTGAACGATGTCTATTTAGGTGCTACCACCAACATCCATCAGATGGCTATTGATGTTCCCGCCGGTGATTATCATCTGCGTTGTGTGGACGACAGAGGCAACGACATCGTCAGGGTGTTCACTGTCAGATAAATACGGAGGACGATTGTTGAGGTGTAGCGTCTATCTGTTTAGTTGTTTATTGTTTAACAACCAACATCTTATTACTGCCCACGAAGAGGTTGCTTGTTTGTATCTTAAACATTTTTATCACGATAAAAGTGTAATTAAATAACATTTTTATCACGATAAAAGTGTTGTTTTTAAAAATAAAGTTATTATCTTTGCAAGAAAAAATAATATGAAACGAGATGCTTTAGATGCTTTAATTGCATGGAAAAAAGATGTAAAGCGTAAGCCACTTATTGTACACGGAGCAAGACAAGTGGGTAAGACATGGTTGCTAAAGGAGTTTGGTAAACAATATTTCGGTAAAACCATTTATATCAACTTTGAAGATGCTCCTGAGTTACAAGGTATTTTTCGCGATTATGATACAAGTCGTATTATTCGTGAGTTGCAGATTTATGCGCAGACACAGATAGAAGCCTCTGATACGCTGATAATATTTGATGAAATACAGTCGGTAAAACGTGGCTTGAATTCATTGAAATATTTTTGCGAAGATGCTCCACAATATGCAATAACTGCAGCGGAATCGTTACTTGGCATGCATTTGCATGCAGGAGAATCTTTTCCTGTAGGTAAAGTGAATTTCTTGGACTTAAAACCACTTTCTTTCTTCGAGTTTTTGCGAGCTGTCGGAAAAGATATTTTAGTTGATACTTTAGAAAAAAAAGAATTTGAATACCTTCAATTTATGCATGCAAAATTAGTAGAATTGTTGCGTATTTATTTGTTCGTAGGAGGGATGCCGGAGGTGGTATTGAAATATAGTGAAACACAAAATTTGCAAGCAGTTCGCAATATTCAGCAGGAAATAATAAGAGCTTACCGTGACGACTTTTCCAAGCATGTTCCTTATGAACTTGTTCCCAGATTACAGATGGTATGGAATAGTATGCCGACTCAGTTAGCGAAAGAAAACAAAAAATTTGTATACGGAGTGATACGCGAAGGCGGACGCTCTAAAGATTATGAATTAGCCATACAATGGCTCTGCGACTGTGGGCTGCTGCTAAAATGTTATCGTATTGAGAAACCGGCTTTGCCTCTTGTGGGTTATCAAAATTTATCGATATTTAAACTGTTTTTAGTAGATGTCGGATTGCTATCTGCCTTATCATACTTAGATGCTCGAACTATTATAAAGGGCGACAGCATTTTTACCGAATACAAGGGTGCGCTAACAGAACAATTTGTAATGCAAGAACTTAGCGCAGCTAAAACAAATTATATCGGATATTGGACAAATGACCGCAGTACAGCGGAAGTCGATTTTGTTATTCAACAAAATGCTGATGTCTGTCCGATAGAAGTAAAGGCGGAAACGAATGTCCGTGCTAAGAGCTTTAAATTCTTTTGCGAGAAATATCAGCCGCAGAAAGCATATCGTCTGTCATTATTGCCGTTTCATAAAGAAGATTGGATGACTAATGTTCCTCTTTATGGCGCAGCTGTTTTGCCACTATGAATCGTGTAATGTTTTGTCGTTTAATTGTGTAACGTGTAATTGTTTGACAACCAACATCTTATTACTGCCCACGAAGGAAATAACAGAACGCGGATAACGCAGATGCTTCGCAACGCTGATGAACAAAATCAGTGCTTGTAAATCCGCAGTATCAACGTTCCCAAATGCGAGAGAAAAAATACGCAGTTGCATGGAGTCCGCCTTTCCATGTCGCCATACAGAGAGCAGGAATGGGTGACAAATTATCCGCTGTATGGAGTGACGGAGAGTGGCTTGTAGGTGCAGACCAGCCTTGGCTGAGGCGATTTTGACACAGCGGAAGACTTTTTTGTATTTTCGCAATGCTAATAAATCTATAAAAATCAATATTTTGTGTAAAAAACAGCTATTTAAAAAAAAAAGTCTTAAATTCGCAGCATGTTTTAAATTATGATAATTATTGAATAATGTCTACTTCTACTCGCCTATATAATCTGTTGCCGCAAATACAATACTATCTTTGTTTTGTAATTCTCATCGTGTTTTCATATACTTTGAATGCACAATGGACACCCACCGAAGGACGAACTATTTTTCATGAGGACTTTGGCGGTAATGAGCCGACTGACCCTGAATGTAAACCGGAAGGAATACCGCAAGTTATAGGTCTGACTTATAATTGTAATCCTGCAGGTGCCGGCAGATATGCTATTCGTAAATTTGGATATCACCATGGACAATGGTGGTATTGGGGAACTGAAATGGATGATACAACTAATCCTAATGATACTACAAGAGGATACTTGATGCAAGTAGATGGAAACGATAATACAGCCGGTCAATTTTATGAATGTCAAATAGATGATCTGTGTTCCGGCTTTGATTTGAATATGAGCTTCCAAGGGATGAGTTCTTGTAAAGCACAAGGCTCCTTTGACCCTCCGAACTTGACTATGAGAATTGAAACACTTTCAGGAACGCTACTCGCATTTCAAAATGTTACAATGGAAAATTATTTGGGTGCATGGCGTAAATTTGATATGGACTTTAATATACCTGACGGACAAACTTCAATAGTGTTTCGTATTATGAATAATAGTACGGCTTCTATGGGTAACGACTTCGCTATTGATGATATTAAAGTATCTCTGCGTGTACCTACTGTTACTCTCAATATTTCATCTCAGGGAGTATGCCTTGGCGACAATGTGACAATTAATGCAACTATGCTCAACAACAACTTTTTTACGCCTCCTGTTTTGTATCGATGGCTTTATAGTGCAATAGATGACGGAAATTATAACGACTGGACAGTTGTCAGCACAACAACAACTCTCAATATTTATAATTTTTCTGCAAATAACGAAGGTTATTATTGTATGATTGCTGCTAACCAAAGCAATTTGTGGTCTGAAAACTGTCGTTCTATGTCCAATGTAATACATTTGCAATTAGGCGTTTGCGATCTGATATGTGTTGATGATTATTATGATTGCTTTCAAAATAACAATGTGGTGATGTCGCCTTTGAATAATGATACCATACCGGATGCTTGTACTCCTACAGTGAGAATCGTAACGCCGCCGGTTCATGGTAGTGCGGTTAATATAGTCGGAACAACCCAGTATACTTACACTCCCGATTCTGATTACATCGGACCTGATAGCTTGCGATATTCTGTAACATGCGGTACTTCAGTGGGTTATGCTTGGATATATATTGACGTAATTCCATTTCCTGATAATATTATTGATGTGGATTGCTTTGTAGAACTCGAAGGCTCTACATGGGCAAATCCGTCTATGTACAGTACAAATAGCAATAATGTGGCTCTGTATTTTACTCCGGTAGTCGGTGATATTGACAGCGATGGCATAGTCGAAATTGTTACAGGACGATGGCTTGGTGATGAAGGTAACACCTTTGTTAAGGGTATTACAATTTATCGAGGCAATAATCTTTCAGAGATAAGTTTTATTAACCTTCAAAATTATGGTAACGTGGGCATTCGGGCTAACTCTCCCGGTTGTTTTGCCATAGCACGATATCCTATTGATAATCAAGGACATTACGAGGGCGCTCTTTTTGTTCATTGTTCTGATAATAAAATAAGAGCTTTTAGTAAAAATGGGCAATTGTTACGCACTACTAATGTTAACACAGGTGGACCGGGTACTATATCTATCGCAGATTTTAATAATGACGGCTATCCGGAGATATATACAGGAAATAAGATATACGATGCGGCTACTCTTACTTTGCTTTGCAGCGCACCCGCCGGTTCTATGTCAGGTCTTACATATCGTGGTGAAATTCAGGTTAATATGTCGTTTGCCGCTAACGTTTTTGGAGATAAACGTCTTGAACTTATCTGCGCAAATTCTATCTTTGATGTTAATATTGTCAGTCGCACAAACCCGGCTTTAAATAGTATAACTTTGAACAAAACAGTGACTAAACCGAGCGGTGTACCTTCAGGTGCTCAAGGTTCAGTGTCGGTTGCAGACTTCGACAGAGACGGACTTCTTGACGTTATGGTGTTGTATGACCCTACAGGATGGGGAGGCGGTAATGCAAATACATATATGTATGCTTATAATCCTGTAAATGAGAATATTTTGTTTTATCAGCACATGAGTGTTACAGAAACGAGCTACCCGTTGATTGGCGATATAGATGGCGATACAAATCTCGAAATTGTTATTTTGAGCGGTGTAAGTAATGACCCTGATAAATTGAGAGCGTATAAGTATGTCCCGGGTGCAACAAGTCTTACTCAAATGTGGGCTATTAATCATACTGATGCCAGCTCCATGACTTCTATGACATTATTCGATTTTAATCAAGATGGCTCAATGGAAATTGTCTATCGTGATGAAACACAATTACGTATTATCAATGGTAGCACAAATCCTCCGGCGAACTTGTATACTTATGCCATGTATTCCGGCACTCACAGCGAATATCCTATAGTTGCCGATGTTAACCTTGACGGCTCTGCAGATATTATTGTAACAGGAAGTATGTCAAATCCCGGTTGGAACAAGATAGGTTATGGTAAACTTCACGTCATCTCTCGTTCTAATGAGTGGGCACCAACACGTAATGTGTGGAATCAGTATATGTATAATGTGGTCAACGTTAATAATGACCTTACTATCCCTCGCTATCAGTTTAGTCCTGCCTACGCTTTTGTAGACCCCGAAAATCCTGCCATCATACGTTATCCGTATAATAACTTCCTACAACAGGCAACAACATTGGATTTTAATGGATCACCTTTTACTCCTGTTCCGGATTTGGAAGTCATCTTAGATGATTATCTCATGGAGCCTCGCTGCGATACGGTTAAGTGTACTTTTACCATCTTTAATCATGGCGACAACACTTTAAATTCGCCGTTTTCTATCACTGCTTACAATGGTGTTTATCGCGGAGATGTTATCTATACTCAGGCTTTTGAGAGAACAGTGGAAATAGATGATACTGTGGAAATTACAATGTCTATTCCGGCGGCTGCCATTATCGTAAACCTTCCTATCGAAAATTATGTCTTCGCTTTTAATGATGGAGGTACCGGCATAGCTCAAAATGGAGAGCAACAGCAAGAGTGCGACACGCTTAATAATATGATGACTTTGCCATACGAAGAACTACAGTGTTTGAAAGCTGTCGATGATTATTATTCTACTTATATAGAAAATCAAATATCTTTTGTCCCGACATCTAATGATACGCTGAATCCTACTTGCGAAAATCCTATTGTGGAAATTCTTGATAATCCTTTGCACGGGACAGCGCAAGTGGCTAATGACACTGTCGTTAAGTATATTCCTGCGGATAATTTTTATGGCGAAGATAGCTTGAGTTATATT
>Ga0265294_10003401_pt1 | contig 20354 bp, 13 predicted proteins | sample MunlanPumphouse3_FD_192504 | JGI IMG/M metagenome (GOLD analysis project Ga0265294, IMG submission 192504) | Groundwater microbial communities from a municipal landfill in Southern Ontario, Canada - Pumphouse #3 | ecosystem: Environmental > Aquatic > Deep subsurface > Groundwater | place...
TCTGTCTTGTTCTGCATTAATTAGCACTTCACTATTTGAGAATACTCTAATCTGGCTACTATTATCAACAAACTTAATTAATGCTAAAGAATTATCATTAGTTCTAACAATATCCTTATTTTCAAGTCTAGTACCAACAGAACATTTCAGTTCTTTACTATCCCTAATTAGAGTTAAATCACCTTTGATTTTTAAAACAATAGCTATTGGGAATGAATTTTGATCTAGTTTTACAAGTTCACTTTTATCTTTTACAACTTGTTTTGCAGGCTCTTCTTTCTTTTTTTCTTCCTTAGCTGGTTTATTGATTATAACATCTTGTGAAGATGAAGGAGATGATGGGAGTGCAAGAGAAGGCAATTTAAAACCACCTGAACTACTTTGACCTGTATTATTATTAGAACTGTCCTCAATTTCTTCAGGTTCATCTTCATTTGGTAAAGGATTACCTTCAGCAGTAAGCTCAATTAATTCTCCACTATTTTTTGACAATAATCTTTGATTTGCTTTCAAGCTATGGGTTAGACCTGACATCTTGTTTAGAACGTCAACATTTCCATCTACAACATTAATATCTGTTCCTTCTTCTGTTAAGAATACTTCAAAAGCAGTACCACGAACAGATGCCACTGTAGAGTTTGTTTCTACCGTGTATGATCCTGTAATCTTTTCATTTAAGTCATTAAGTATTTTACCACTAGTGAGAGTAACTTTAGTATTTAGACTATCGATACTAACAATATTTACTGCTGAGTTAGGAAATACTCTTAGAGTCCCATTAGTAAATTTGTAATGAACAAGAGCATAAGAATCTGTCTCAGAATAGATAGTAGTGTTGTTTTCAATAACATCTCCTATTTGATAAATGATCTTTGTAGAATCCACTTCTGAGTATATCTGCCCTTGAATTTTCGTGAATATTGCGATTTCATCTGCCATTAAGAAACAAGCAAAAACCAATAAGATAACTATTAATAATCGTTTCATATTCATTTCCCCTACTCTACACTTACTTTAATTGTATAAGTCATGAACAACTCTTTTAACTTATCAACAGCTTCTTTACCATAATATGTGTTACCATTAAGATTTATGCCATCCTTAGGAAAATAGCCTTCTTCAAACAGAGCATTAATTTCTGCTATGTTTAGATTCATAAGACTATTTAACAATTCCTCTTGAAATGCATTGGTTACACTAACCTTAGGAGCAGAATCATACTGAAAAACATGATAATTGCTAGAAATGTATTGAGTATGGTCATTCTGATTTAGGGTCTCTTCACCAATAAATCTAACCTTGGCTCTCCAAGCATAATATTTATTCTCTTGAAAACTATAATCTGGATTGTATATAGTTCTATTTGATACCTCTGCTTGCTCAACTAATCTACCATTATATTCAATAGTTGACGGATCTAACTCGTAAGATTGATCAAACTCCTTTATCTCAATAACGAAGTTATTATCAAACCCAGCTGTGTTCCAATTAAAAAGTACTGGTTTAAATATGATTGGAATATCAGTAGCACCTGCTTTAACTCCAGGAGAAATAATTCTCACAGATTGAATTCCTCTAACTTTGAAACTAACACTAGCACTTTTTGCAGCATAAAGCTGTAAATTATCAGGTGTTAAAGTAACATCAATTCTATAATTCCCATCTGGGAACTTTCCAGTTTCCAAAACAAAATCTTTAAATTGGGGATTACTGTCGATAATATCATCAAAAGAAAATCCACCATCCGCTTCAAAAAAGGCATTAGAGGTTGATGTAATCAAATCCCGATTAGTTACTGTATATATCCCAGGCTTGTTGGTGGTTCCATCCACAGGGGTAAGAGTTGTACCTGTTAAAAGTCCCCCATTCCAAAAGAATTCAACATCTAAATCATAGGAGACAGTCGATCCTACATCTCCGGGTACTTTAATTGTTAAACATAGAAAAATAGGTTGTGAATAAGGCTCTGCAGGGTCAAAATAGCTTACCTTTAAAACATTCAATGTTGGTTGTGTACACGAAAAGTTTAAATCAAAAGCATCGTAGGCAAACATAAGACCAGAAAAGACAATAAATATGAGAGAAACAATTATTCTCTTCATGATTCCTCCTTAAGAGATAATTCAATTATTTTAATCAATAGTGTTTTGAAATCAATTCCTTTGCTTTTAACAGCCATAGGAGTAAGACTTAGCGAAGTCATTCCTGGGAGAGTGTTTGCTTCGAGAAAATAGAATTCTTTCCCATCAAACCTAAAATCAACTCTTCCATAAGCTTTAGCTGATATTCTTTTGAAGAAACTATAAGCCATTTTTTGTACTTTGCTACTATTATTTACTGAAATCTCAGCAGGACAAATGTATTCAGTTTTTCCATGAGTGTATTTGTTTTGATAGTCATACCAACCATTTTTAGGTCTAACTTCTATGACAGGGTATGTTTGATCGCCTAGAATAGTAACAGTAATTTCTTTACCGGGAATAAACTCTTCAATCATGACCTTATCATCATGTTGCAAAGCTAGCTTAATAGCCTGGGGTAAGTTTTTTATATCTTCCACTTTAGAAATTCCAACAGAAGAACCTCCATTAATTGGTTTAACAATATAGGGAGGTGGGAAATTCAGTTTTATTTCTTGTAGTGAGCTATCTTTTTCAATTATAATCCCTTTGGGAGTTGGAATACTAAGGTCTTGAGCAACAAGTTTAGAAATATATTTATCCATTGCAATTTTACTTGCTAATGAGCCAGAACCAGTAAAAGGTAGCTTAGCTAATTCAAACAATGCTTGTATATTACCATTTTCTCCATCGCCACCATGCAGGGCGTTAAAGATTATCATGGGATTATGTTTTCTTATTGATTGTAGAAAATCATCAACACTTGTAAAGTTGGCTGGGTCAATTTTATAACATTCATAATTTGATATCGTTAGTGTCTTAAATATTTCATTAGCACTAATTAATGAAATCTCTCGTTCATTCGAAAAACCACCTTCGACTATAACAATTTTTTCCATATATCCTCTTCTCTCATATTTTATTTACTTACAAACAAAGTATGAGAAGAAGTTTAAAATTGTCAATGTTTAAAGTTTAATTCTATAAAATACTTTAAGTTCTGCTCCCAGAGATGCTTTAAATCGTGCTATAGTTTCTGTATTAGCACCACATAAATCAAAGATTTTGTAATCATTTCTCAGATATTCACAAATAGAGTGAAACAAAAGTGTCGAAACCCCATTGGCTAGTTCATTAGTTGCAGTAGATGTAAGCCAGCCATAGAAGATTTTATTAGCTTTATTCATTATACAAAACATAGTAGATACTATTTCGTTTTGTTGATTAACTATGCTAAATTGTTCAACAAAATTAAGTCTAAGGAGTTCATTTATATAATCTCTTAGAACTTTTTTATCATAATTAAAGTTCCACTCTTGTCTATGCACAGTTCCTTCAATTAATCTGAAGAAACTATCTATATTTGATTCTGTAGAAAAAGTATAAGCTAATTTTTGAGCTTTCCGTAAAGCTGCTCGTTGTCTATTAAAGTAGTGTCCTGGGGAATAGTTTTCTAAGTTAAACCTATAAGTATATAAGGGAATCGTGTTTATTCCTGACCAAACAAATCCTCGCACATCTTCAATCTCAGGGGGGAGATTTTTTTCAATTTTGAAGTAGTACTTGTGATAATAGTCTGATATTTTTTTTATGATTTCTAATTCTTGAAGTCTATTTTCGTTAGGATTTTGTCTTTGCGCTAAGAAAAATTCAATAGGCTGATAATAGATAACTTTAGGATTAATTAATGAAGGAATTCCTAATATTTTCTTTTCGATAGAAACTGTAACAGCTACAATGTTTTTTGATTTATCATTTGTTACTACCAGATATTTAACCTTAAGGTTAAAGTATTTCACGAGTAAAGATAAAAAATCTGGTTTGAGATAAACATTTGTAATTAGCTTTCTCTCAGCAAAATCAGTAATTTTATAAGTTTTAACTACTAATTTCATTTTAACCAATAAGCTTCTGAGCTACCTCTAGCAATTCTTTCATCCTGAATGGTTTAATGATATACTCAAATACACCATCTACCATTGCTTTATAGGCACTATCAACAGTAGGATACCCTGTCATAATTACAACTTTTAAGTTTGGGTCTCTGGATATTAGGGATTCCATAAGCTCAATTCCACCTATATCAGGCATAACTAAATCTATTATCGCTAAAGAGAAATTACCTGGCTGAAATATTTCTAGAGTTTCTACAGCACTCTTCGGAATAACAACTTCATAACCATTTTTAGATAAATATTGTCCTACAACATCACGTAATAATTGATCATCGTCTACGATTAAAATCTTTTTACTCACATTTTACTCCATATTATGAAAACGTTTAATTATTATAATCTAATTCGATTATCACAGGTCTATGATCTGATATATCTCTAAAATAATTACTAATAATCTTATCATACTTAATAGTATAACATCCAGACAATGGATTGCCAAATGTTTCAATTAAATTTTGATTTACTATAATATGATCTAGATGAGATTTCCAACTTGGATAAGAAAAATCATCTGAGTTTAAACTCATCTCTAAATCAGCAAAGACAAAATTATCATCACTTATAAAAGCTGTAAAGACATTTGTTTCTATAGACTCATGGAATTGATCATTAAAATCACCCAAAAGTATTACATTTTCATTATTAAAATGCTCAACAATGTAAGAATGTAAAGCATTCAAAGCGTCTCTACGCCTGACTTCTTGGTCCCATGCATCCCATTCGTCTATTGAATTATCTCCCCCAGCTTTCAAATGATTATTAATAATAATAAAATCATGATTATTCCAAGTTATATCTACGATAAAGGGCTCACGAGGGAATAATCTACTATCATTTTCAAAAATCTCATAGGAGTCATTAACAGTTACCCTATCATTGTTATAGATATAGCCTAATATTGGGTTATAGTAGTTATCATCATCATTATTACTTTCGTCATAGATATAGTGTTCCGAAGCCAAAACACTGTAATCATTTAAATATATCCCCAACTGGTCAAAATAATTTGTGTTTGTTATCTCTTGTATAGCAATGATATCAGCATTTAACTGTGGGATCTGGTATTGGAGTTCACTTATTGTAGAATTAGTTAAAGGAAATTGTTTCAAGTTCCACGTTACTATTTTCACAACATTCTCATTATATTCAGGTAATATTGTATTATTATTTACAACATTATCCGTTCCACAACTAACAAGAGATATACTTGCCATGATAACCATGACAAGTATAATCACAAATTTATTATTTAATTTCATTTAAGATTTGTTTTTCTAAGCTGATATCATCTAAACCACATAGCTTAAAGACCTCAACAGAATTTCCAGAAAGAGCATAGCTATTAACTCCATATTTTACCAATTTAGTCTGAAGTTGATTCTCTACTAAAGCCTCAGCAACGGAAAGGCCTAATCCAGAATTCACATTATGATCTTCAATAGTGAAAATAATACCTGTTTTGCTAGCTTCTGCTAAAGCCTCTGAATCTATACATAAAGGAGATGAGATATTCCAAACTTGAAGATTGACTCCTTTTTCCTTTAAAGAATCAGCAACTCTTACAGCAGTGTTAGCTAAAGTTCCAGTAACTAAAATTGCACCCTTATCTCCACTTCTAAATTTTTCAGCTTTGCCATATTCAAATTTATAATTTTCATCAAAGAAGATCTCGCCATTCTCTTTAGTTATAGGTGTTAATTTTGATCTTCCCATAGCAATAACCATATTTCCTGCTTGGGTAGCCATATAACGAACAGCCCTGTCAGTCTGATTTGGATCAGCAGGAACAATTACTTTAAACCCGAATAAATTCCTCATCGCTCCAATATAATCAATACACTGATGAGTCTTCCCATCTTCACCCACATCTAAGCCGACATGAGTAACTACCACTTTGAGGTTTCCATGATTAATATCTGTTAACCGATGCATGTTATAAACCTCATCTACACCAAACACACCAAAATCAGCCCAGAAAGTCTGATAGTTACAGGTTGATAAAACACCAGAAACAACTGCAGTGTTATGTTCCATAATACCTGATTGAATAAATCTTTCAGGAGCTATTTTAGCAAAATCAGCTGTCTTTACACTTCCTGCTAAATCACAATCAAAAACTACTAGAGGGGTTTTTGATTTTTTATTGCTATTTTCTAAATCAACTAAAGCATTTCCCCAAGCAGAGCGATTGTCAGTAGGCTTGTCATAAACACGACATTCACCTGCAACTAAATCAGGATTAAAGCAATTTATTTCGGGATGTGGGCTAGCAGTAAATTCTTTTCTAAGGTTTGCTAATTTATCCATGTCATTTGTTAAGTTTAGCTCTTTTAAAGCCTCTTTCAACTGCTCTTCTTTTAAAGGAGAGCCATGGAATCCTGCCTTATTCTCCATAAATGAGACTCCTTTACCCATAATAGTATTAGCAAGAATCATCACTGGAGCTTCATTTTCTTTGGCATCATAAAGAGCATTACTAATTTCCTCAAAATCATGTCCATCAATTTCTATAACTTCCCAACCATCAGCCAAGAAATTATCTCTAATATCTTGAGGCATTACATCTGAAATATCTCCGGAAATCTGAAGCTTATTATAATCTACAATCACGGTGATATTGCTTAAGCCAAATTTAACAGCTAATCTTCTGGCTTCACTAATCTGTCCCTTCTGTTGCTCACCATCACCCATGAAAACATAAGTATGATTATTTATTCCCTTTAATTTAGCAGAGAGAGCGAAGCCACAAGCAGCGGATAAACCCTGTCCTAGATTTCCTGTCCCCCACTCTACGCCTGGAACAGTTCTTTCAATATGCCCTTCAAAGATACTTCCAGCTAATCTGAATTGAGAAACAGCATCTTCAATTTCAAAAAACCCTTTGTAAGCTAATGCTGAATATACTGCCGGGGAAATATGTCCATTGCTTACAACTACGATGTCACGATTATCATCTTTATAGTTCTGCGGATTGATATTAGCTAGCTCATAAACTGACATTAATAAATCTATTGTGGACATCGAACCACCGGGATGTCCTGACTTAGCTAATGTTGTCATTTTCAAAATACTACCACGAGCTTCGTTTGTTGCTTTCTTCAGTTTACCCACAATTGACTGACTAAAAGTATATTCCATAAAGTTCTCCTACTTTCATAAATAATATTTCACTTAACCCAGAAGTTTCAGTAGACTTTGATGAATAGCGCAGAATCTACTGCATTGTTTGAGTTTTAACAAATATGTTTTCAGGTATTTACTTGTCAATAACTAATCTTAAATCTTGTATTTGCCAAGTAAATTAAGAATTAATCATAAAAAACAATCTTTAATATATTAGTCAGAAATGTAAAAACTGCACACTATACTTGTGAAGAGTAATGCTATTTACCACAAAGTTTTAAATGCTGATAAAATAAGTTAAAAGATTTGTTGCTTTTTAATGAAATTGTATTAATCTATGCTTGATTTGATTCATTAATTATGAAAAAGCTTATATCAATAATTGATTTATTAATCATTATCATAGATGTAAAATTTTTGATTTAGTTCTTTCTATTCAATTATGTTTTTCTTGTTACTTTTCCCAAAAGCTCGTTAGTAGTTTAAATTTTGGTGGTGAAGGTAATTCCTTTTCCAGGGGAGAGTTTGAAATTTCATTTAGACTATAGGTTCCTACTTTTATAAGTAGGAAAAACAATAATCATAAAACCATTTGCCTAGAGCAAAACAAACAAAGAAAGGAAAATGTCATGAGCGACAAAAGAACACCTGAAAAGAAAAAAAAGAATCAGTCAGGGGCAGTTAATGCAAAAAATGAGAAGCCTAAAACAGATGTATTTATGTCTAATGAAGAGCAAAAAAACAGAGTGAATAAACCTAACGAGCCAATGAAACACAAAAACGACAACAAGAGTAAAAGAAAACCTTAGTAGATTTTGTTAAAGATAACAAGGCTTGAAAATTGAGCAAACAGAGCGTATTGATATTTTAAATTTCCTAAAATAGTGTAGTACGAGAGTTGATTTTAATAATTTAACAATACAGGCTACTACTTGGGAGCTTGTATTTTTTTTGTTTTACTCCCCGATAATGCAATAGACTTTGATGTTTTTTAGTTTGTGACTAAACCTAAAATTACTCATAAAATAGGTGCTATTCTCAAAGAATTACTGCATTATTTGGTTTTTAAATTACCTTCTCCCCTTTACGATAAATGTTACAGAACTATCAGTTGATTGCTGATATAGCGTAATGAGTAAAGCAGATAGATAAAGAAAGCCCCGTATTTGCGAGGCTTTTATATTTGTATTTACTTATGTTATGTCTAACTTAAATCATTATTAAAAAGCAATATCACAAATCACAATTTACTTCATGTTTATAAATTTAATCACTTTTGAATCTTTCTCAGCATCCACTTTTATCAAATATATCCCTGAAGCTAAGTTAGCAGCATTACTCCAAGTAAGTTGATGATTTCCAGTTTCCAGCGGGAGACGATTAGCAATCTGACCAACCTTTTGTCCTTTAATATTATAAGCAGTTATGCTAACATGACTCTTTTTTGTTAAATCAAAGCTAATGTTAGCTACACCTCTGCTCTGAGTTGAGTTGAGAGGATTAGGATAGATTTTTAGATTTTGCATAGTGTTATTAACCGCCATATCATTATTACTATTAGGAGTACCCACAGCGAGGTGTACTTGTAAAACAGAGTTAGCTTCAATTTCAGCTTTCACATAGACCACCATTTTATCTTCAAGATTTACTGTTTGAACAAGCTGTCCATTTACTACAGATATTTCACCGTGGTCAGGTTTAATCATTTCAAATTTAATCAACAGGTCATCAAAAGAGATATCATGAAGGTTAACTATTTCGGCACTATTTTCATAAACAGATCCATTATTAGGATAAGTATAATTAACCTGGAAGTTTTGTCCTGAAGAACCTGCCGAAACTGTTTGCAGTGGTTGCAGAACCCCATTATTAACCTTGATTACTCGGTATTTTCTCCCCCCATCACAGATTGCACCTGTATGTAACTCATAAGGTGCTTGAGAAATACTACCAGCATCGGAATGAATATGACCAGCGAGTGCCATATCAACACCTAAACTATTAAGATTAAGCTGTTCAGAGAAATCATAATGAAAAAACATAACTTTAGTATCTTCTGCTGAAGAAACTTCAGAATTGAGCCAATTCATTTGATTGTAGGTAAAACTTTCATCACCAAAAACACCTGGTAAGTAATCATCATAATTAACATAACTTTCCATACCAATAAATTTTATTCCATCATAATTGAAAGTGTAATTTTGAGTACGGTAAGGATAGACCCCATTAGGAGTTTCTAAAATATCCCAACCAAAAAATTTGTACCAGTTACTGCGGGAACTTCCATCAGGCATTGGAGTCCCTTGCCAACCACCTATATCATGGTTGCCAGAAACTAAATAGACAGGGGTTTCTAACATTCCTGTTGTATTCTTAGCAATTGAATAGTAGCGTGCATCTAAATAATCTTCCAACTCTCCCTCATTAACAATATCACCTGTAAAGAGAACAAACTTCGGATTTAAAACGTTAATATCTTCTATAACCGTCAAGAAATCCTCAACTTCTGTCATATCATTGTAGTAGTTGCTATCATGTGAGAATAGATGAGTAGGAAGATGGGCATCTGTAATGTGAATAAAGTACCATTCATCACTAGGTGTCTGCTCAATTTTCACAGCATTTTTTACTACATCAACTTCCAAGGTGGGAGCATCAACAACGAGATCAAATAATTCATAAAAGTCTGGAAAAGGCGTTTCAACAGTTATTATGTGCCAATCTCTTACAGAATCGTAGTAAGTGCTGACAATATCTAAGTCTTGTTCATAATCTTTATATTTTATTGAGACTTCCCAGCCTGTAGTTGCAACTGGAGCAGAAGCCCATATTTCAAATGTTTCATTAGGATGAGTTATGGTGGGAATAGAAAGAATTGGTCTTTGTACAGTTGTCAAAATATCTGCTTCTTCTGTTGAAACAACTGAAATGTTTAAACTACCAAAATTAAATGATTCAACAGCTTGCCCATTCACACTACAATCAAAAGCATAAAAAGTTGTGTTCCCCATTCCAATAGGATTAAACAATAAATTAACAAGAGTAGAAGCTGAATTTGATACAGCATTTCCAGAATAATCTATAGTTATAGTATTAGAAGTGTTATTGTATTCACAATCTGAAAAAATAGCAGAAGTGTAATCTAATCCGGTAAACTCAACCATATTGTTGTTATATGATAGTTCGATATGGAAAGAACTAATTTCCAATTCATCTTGATTAAAGATCAATAAAGGAACCGGAAACTCACCCGCTTCATTAATAAACAAATCTTCAGTAGCAATTGTAGTAGGAAGATCACCCAATTCAAGATCATTCATGTTTCTCGGATTAAGATAATACTCGTTGTATGAATAATCAACTACTCCGGTAATTGCACTAATCATTGTTCCGACGATAGCTTCAAAGTTGTTTTGTTGTAGGCTTATACATTTAGATCCAATTTTAGCACTACCTGACCCGTCATTAATCTTAAAGTTTCCATACTCATCATAAGACTCACTAATCTGAGCATTCTCAATAGTAACAAGAACCCCTTCATAAGCCTCCATACTATTCAGCTGACCTGTCGTAATTATAGTAGGTTCCACAACATTACCACTTGATAACAGGGTAACATTACTTACATACGAAATTTCGGTTAAGCCCCAATACTCTGACACTTGCCCAGTTACAGAAACTTCATCACCAACATTTAAGGAGTAGCTGTGATAAACATAAACACCTTTCCAAGCGCCCCCTTCAGGCATGCTGATAAAAAAACGATTATCATAAAAATTATTGGCTGTGACTATCCCAGTAACCGTTACTTCATCACCTTCATAAGGCGAAGGATAAGTATTGTATTGACCTGGATTAGTGGTGTATTGTATATCATATATTGTTAATCCATATATATTTGAACTTATTAGTAGAAAAAGCAGCATTATTATTTTGTACATAGGACTCTCCATACTTTTTTTACAATAAATCATTAAGAGGATAATTGGTCAATAAATATTATCTGAAAGTTTTATGAATAGTTTTCTAAGAATGTTATCCATTGTTCCTAAAAGAAATCTGTATCTTAGCTTGGGTAAAAATCCCAAATTTTATTTTATATTGTTGATTAGGCATCCATTGGGGGTCTATTGGGAATCTATTAGGGGTCTATTAGGCAAAATACTAATCAAGCCACAATTAAGAAATAGTTAAGAGGCAAGAAAAACACAGGGATAGAACAAGAAAGGCAGAATAACCAAGCCCAATAGAAGTTTTTTCTGCAATATCGGTGCTTAAAAGCTAAAAATATTATGGGATTTTACAGACACACCTTACGGAAAATATTATATCTATGCTATTATTGATGATGGAATAAATGATCCTCAAGTATCTTTTGCACCAGGACAAGTAATGGTAGGAGAACTAAAAGTTGTAATTGATGATTATTATGCATCTGCAGGGGATACTATTTCTGTAGCAATACAAGCTTTAAATGCTTATGAGAACTTTGATCTCAATGCTTTCCAGATAACTATAAGATTTACTCCTTCTCTTTTAACTTATCTTTCCACAGAAACTGAAGAGTGTCTAACAGAAGCTTGGACAGTTAACAGTAACGGTGATATCATGGGTGAAGTTGCTATTAATGGTTTTAGTGTGGATAATCTAAATGGTAGCGGAGACCTTTTCCAACTTAAATTCATAGTTAATGAGGCTGGAACTGACATGCAGAACACTGCTTTAACCATTAACAATTTCCAATATAATAATGGTTCACCTGAACCTACAATAGTATCTGGATTGTTTACCTTAAGAAATGTTTATGACATAACAGGCTGGACAAACTATTATAGTAACAATGAAGCAGTTTCTGATGTAGAAATAACTGCCGAAGGTTACTCGTCAGGGGATACCATAACCAACTCCTTAGGCGAGTTTGTATTTTCCGATTACTATTACGGAAACTACTCTTTAACAGCTAACTTTGTAGGAGAAGTATCTGAACTTTTAATCAGTCCTTTAGATGCATCTATGGTCGCACGTTATGCTTTAGGTTTGATAAATCTCGATGGTAATCAAATGCTTGCAGGTAATGTAGATGCTGATGGTGATGTTGATATCTATGATGCAGCTATTATTGCTCGTTATTGTGTAGGTTTAGTAGAAGAATTGCCTGCTGGTATCATGGTCTTTACCCCTGAAACACATGAATTCCTTTTATCTCCAGCTTTTACCCCTCGTACTTTTATTGGTGTTGCGATTAGTGATGTCAGTGGCAACTGGAATAGTAGTAGAAATGAGTGGTTCACTGATGGAGTAACTTATGATATAGAAGAAGATGCTGAATACCTTTATGTTAACATAAACTATAATGATGAGTTTTTCTCACTTGCAAGCAAGATTAACTATGAAATTAGTGAATTAGAATACATAGACTATACTTCTCAAGTTTCTCAAAATAGTTTAACTACTTTCGCTAATGCAGAGAATGGCTCTTTAAGACTAGCTTCTTACTCTATAGCTCCAGTTTCAGGAAGTCAGATAATGACTCTTAAATTCAGAAAGTTAGGACAGGTTGATGATGAAAGTCTTGAAGTATTATCAATTATCTTTGATGAAAACAATAGCACAATAACCCCTACAACTTATGATGCTATTCAAGTTAATTCAAAGATATATCAAAACTACCCAAATCCTTTCAATCCAAGCACAAATATTAGCTTTTATAACAATAAACAGCAGAATATTAAGATTGATATATATAATCTAAAAGGACAGAAAGTTAAATCACTTTTCAATAATTCTTTAGGCCAAGGAATCCACAACATTACTTGGAATGCAGAAAATGTTAGTAGTGGTAATTATTTTGCTAAAATTAAAATGGCTGATGGTTATAATGATACAATCAAAGGGGTTTATGATATAGAAATTTCATTCTGGTACAACCTTCTCAGACCCAGTGGAGTAACACCGATTTTTCAGTACTCTTTGAATGGCTTTACCTATAATAATATTGAGAGTTTTACTCAATCTGCTTCAGGAGTTTATTCAATCTCATTACCAGAAATTAGTAATAGTCCTAATGTTAGATTTAGGTGGCAGTATTTATCATCTACAGTAGCATCTAACTATTTGAATATCGATGATTTAGAAATTAGTGGAGTCCTCGGGAACTATTTACCACCAGCTCCAGTTCAAGATTTCCAGATAGCTTCAGTTAGCCCTCAAGAACTTGCTTTTTCTTGGTCAGCTATTGAGAATAATTTCTTTAACCAATATGAAATTAGTGTAATGAGCCAAGCCTCTCTTACAAACCAACTATTTGTTTGGAATGGCGATAATGATGGTGAACTCTATTCTCAAGAGACTACTACTACGACAATCTCAGGATTAATTCCTAATGAAGCTTACTATTTTGCTATCAGAAGCACTGATATAAGCGGAAATGTATCTGAATGGTCAGAAATCATCTCAGCTACCCCAACTTCATTACCTGTTATTTCCTTCCTTACTGAGAATAATACTTGGTTTGCTAGCCAAGAACCTGTTATTCATCTGCTTGTTGAAGATGATGTAATGGTAGATGCATCTTCACTTGAGTATCGAATAGATGCTAATAAAAATGGAATTTATGATGAAGATGAAGTATGGATACCAATCGAGAATTACCTAAACAGCAATGAAATTGAAGTTGATCTTACTCTTAATCTTGAATCTGATGGTCATGAATATAGCCTAGAAGTCAGATGTTATGATACCCAAAACAGTATCTATTCATATAGTGGTAGTAATGCCCAACCAGGGATTGATGATGATTTAAACTTCAATATTGACACGCTAAAACCACTTGTAATAGAAGATGTAGTAACTTCTGAAATAACTGATAATTCTCTAACTTTAGAGTGGTTACCTTATAATGATGAAGATTTTTCTCATTATGAGATCTACTATTCAACAAGCTATGACTTATCTTTAGAGTCTAATCTCTTCTCTACTGAATCAGATATTAATCTAAATAATAGGTTAACGTCTTCAACTACTATTACTGATTTAGTTACAAATCAGCGGTATTGGTTTGCAGTTCTTGCTGTTGATTTTGCTGGTAACAAGGGGTATTTGTCTAACATAGTTACCAATGTGCTTGCTTCTGATTTTCTCATCATATATGATGCTTATCCGCTTCAAAATGAAACTCAAGCTTATGCCACATCTCGTCAAATCCAACTCGGATGTAAGCTAAAAGATGCCTATGGCATTGATTCATCTTCTATTCAATATCGCTACGATGCTGATGGAAATGGGCAATATGACTCTAATGAAGAGTGGTTAAGTGCTTTTTCTACCGAAAGGTCCAAAGGCTTTAGAAGTACTAGTGGCATAATGAATGAAAATGGTGATTTTGTTTTAGAAGTAGATGTTGATGTTGCTTATCTTACTGATGGTGAAGAATTAAAATTTGAATTTCGTGCTAAAGATGTTAATGGCTATGGCTACGCCTATAGTGGCTTTGAACATTCAGAAGGAATAGCAGATGATTGGTCGGTTAGTATTGATTCAATATTCCCTACTGAAATAAGTAATATTTTAGTAGGTTTAATTACGTCAACAACTGCTGAAATAGCTTGGACAAGTAGTCAAGATGCTAACTTTCTTGGTTATAAAATCTTTTATGACCAAGAACCAGGTGTTACTTCAGAAGATGATTATGTTTCGTGGTTAGATTATCCTGAATTAACTAACCCAGGAACAGGAGAGAATATCTTCACTCTGTCTAATCTTAGCCCCAATTTCCAATACTATCTCAAGGTTGCAGCGGTTGATATTGCTGGAAATATAACATTTTCAGATGAAATATCATTTTTCACTGTCACTGATTCTAAACCTAAGAAACCTGAAAATATAACTATAACTTTTGCTGGCAGTGATTTAATTCTTTCCTGGGACAACGTTACAGAAGATACCAACGGGAACCCAATAGAAGATGTTATCTATGATATATATCTTTCAGAAACTCCTGAATTTGAACTAGATGGAAGCAACTATTATGACACTGCTTATGAAAATCAATATATCTTTTACGGGATGGGAGATGTTATTCAAAAGATTTTCTTTAGAGTTCAGGCCTTTAGTGATTAGTTAAATATTAATAGCAGATAGTGCTAGGTACTAAGATCTACTGCATTATTTGAGATAAAACACATAATAAAGAGCAGGCTATCTAAAACCTGCTCTTTTTATTACACTATTCAGCAAGGTTTTCTACCTCTTCTTAGAGTAAAACTTAAATCCCCCTTTAGAGGGGGATTTTAAGAAAAAAGTCAATTTTGTTATATTTATAATGACTCGCTTAAGAGTCTTACTCTTTAGCAAATTTATCTAACTTGGTTTCAAAAAGAGCTTTAATCTCATTCATTCTTGCTTCAGTTTCAGCTTCATAACGTAATACCAAAACAGGAGTAGTATTAGATGCTCTGCATAATCCCCAACCATCTTTGAAAGTAACTCTTACTCCATCGATAGCAATAGCCTCATAACCCTCTGCAATAAACTCATCTCTGATTTTATCTACAATAGCAAACTTCTTTTCTTCTGGGACATGATAATGTATTTCTGGAGTGTTATACATCTTTGGTTGGTCTTCTAAGAAGCGACTAACCGGAATATCTTTCTTGGCTGCAATTTCAGCAAAACGACAACAAACATAAATAGCGTCATCGAAACCTAAGTATCTATCGCCTAAGAAAACATGACCAGACATCTCTCCACCAACTTTGATACCTTTGCGTTTCATTTCATTTTTTATGTTAGCATGACCTGTTTTATACATTACAGGATTTCCCCCGTGTTTAGCAATATCATCATAGAGGTTTTTTGAACATTTAACATCTGCAAGTACTGTTTCACCTGGATTCTTTTCTAAGAAATCACGAGCAATAATGTTAAGAATTTGATCGCCATAAAGCATGTTACCTTTTTCATCTATAACTCCTATTCTATCAGCATCACCATCTAAACCAAATCCGATATCAGCTTTCAGTTCATGAACTTTAGCAATAAGGTCTTTGTTATTCTTGAGAATAGTTGGGTCTGGATGATGATTGGGGAATCTTCCGTCTGGCTCGCAATAGATTTCAGTAACTTGACATCCAAGTTCTCTTAAAATGCTAGGTAAGAAAGGACCACCAGCACCATTTCCACCATCAACAACAATCTTTAAAGGGCGTTCAATATCAATGTTATCAACAATATACTTATGGTAATCAGGAATAACTCTTTTGTCCTCTGTCAAGCGTCCATTTCCTTGAGCAAAGACACCTTTATCTATGATATCATAGATCTTTTGGATATCTTGACCATAAACACTGGCTAGACCAAGATTGAGTTTAATCCCGTTATAATCTGATGGATTGTGGCTAGCAGTAATCATAGTACCAGCATCAACCTTATAGTACCAGATAGAAAAATAAAGAATTGGGGTTGCTGCAAAACCGATATCAATAACATCGATACCTGTCTCAAGAGCACCTCTGACAAAAGCAGCTTTATAGTCCGGAGTTGATAATCTGGCATCACCAGCTATAACTAAAGTTTTCTTATCTAAATTACGTAAATATGTGCCAAACCCTTTTCCAATAAGATAAAGGTTCTCTACACTAAGATCTTTATCTACTACTCCACGAATATCATATTGTCTAAAAATACTTCTATTAAGCATATTTTTATCTCCTTTGATGTTAAAAAAAAATTTTGTTATTTATCACAGTATTTCTCAATCTCTTCTTTTATCAGAATAAATGCCCTTGCTCTATGACTAATCTTGTTTTTCTCTTCTTCACTCATCTGAGCATAAGTTTTCTGAGTAGTAGCTACTTTAAAGATAGAGTCATAACCAAAACCAGAATTTCCTAACTCTTCCTTAGTTATTTCACCAGGAACAACCCCTTCAGCAATTGCAACTAAACCGGATTTGTCAGCGAGGGCAACAACTGTTCTAAATTCAGCATATCTATCTTCTTTATCACTCATCTCGCGTAACATTTTATCACGATTATCTTTATAGCTACACTGGTCACCAGCATAGCGAGCTGAATAAACTCCTGGTCGATTATCCAGAGCTCGGACAAAGATTCCAGTATCATCAGCAACTGTTAATAATCCTGTATATTGAGCATTTTCTACTGCTTTTTTCTTTGCATTTCCTGCAATGGTATCTTTATCTTCAATCACATCAGGAGCATCCGGAAATTCACTCAAAGAGAGAATCTCATAATCATGGAGTATTTTTTTGATCTCTTTAATCTTGTCTTTATTTTTTGATCCTACAAATATCTTCATTTATCTTTTTTCCATATCCATTTTCTAATTCTATTAAGTACATTTTTATCTAAGAATTCATCAGATTTATCTAACAAAGTCTTTACTAATTCAATAATATTCTCTTCCCCACTCCAGTTCTCGATAATAACATTATTTTTAACATTGTTTAGTAGGTTATCTAAAGCAAAAATAACTAAAAAAAGATCATCTGTATAGCCAACAAATGGAATAAAGTCGGGAATAATATCAATTGGAGAAATGATATAACCAATTACTCCTGCCAAGAAAACTTTCTTGCCTGTAGGAACTCGCTTGTCAATAATCAAACGACTTAGCAACATAAACAAATCAGGCAGAAGCAGCAAAAATTGTGCTACTTCATAACCAGCTTTCCCTGCTCTTTTTTTAGTCCACTTATCAATTGTGTTTCTCATCTTTTCATAAAACTTAAACTTTTTGGCACCTAACAATCTTATCTCTTCATAATCTTTTTCGTTAAATTCGGTTTCAGTTGCTAAAATCACATCTTCTTCATCTTTCTTTTTCATCTGGCCTCCTATAGATTTATTAGATTCTGTCTAATTCATCTTTGAGTTTAGAAATCAGTTGGTCATCTTCAATATCTGGATGCCATTCTTCATAATCATCGATAATCTTAGCACCCCTGACATGATCTTTCATTTTTGAATTAATAACCAGAGTAAGTATCTCCTTAAAGAGCTCTTTATACTTACATTTTATGTCACTTTTTGCAATATTTCCTGCCATTAAGCCAAAAGATTCATTAATAAACTTAGATTCATTGCCCATCATTAACTCTTTTAATACAAAAAATCTTAAAAACAGTTTATACGTTTTTACAGCTTTAACTCGATTTTCTTCAGTTAGATAATTCTTGCCTAAGCCAACAATGTCTTGGTCAGTATAGATTTTCTTATCTTTAGCTCGAACTAATACCTCATAAGCTTTAAACATTTGTTCTGCTATTTCTGGTCTGAATATTCTAAAATCTGTGAGCAATCTTTTCGCTTTGTTTCTTTCTAAATACTTTGCTTCATTCCTAAATACTGAATAACTATTATTACTAAGCACCCAAGCAGGAATAATTTCATTATAAGCTGGTGGAACCTCTTGATGAGAAACAAAAGGACTACTAATTAAAGAAAAAGGAAACTCTACTTTCTGTGGGAGAGTAGTTACACCTGTAGCTATAATTGAGTAAGCAGCTCCCCTGTAATCAGCAGGAAATTTAATATTACAACCTAAGCCATAGAAGAGACCTTCGCCTGCAAAAAGTTCTTGATCAGGAAGTTTTGAAGTATGATTAGAACCAACATTAGCTCCATAACCAACATTACCTCTTCCCTCTATCCATAAGGAACCTATCAACATTGATTGATGGTGGAAACCTATAAATGGACCAAGAATAGAAGCTGTAACTTCACCTTCTCCAATCACAGTATTTGGACCGATAATGCTATCTTTTACTTTGCCATGCCTCTCCACCCCTGAATATTCACAAAGAAGTGAGTTTTGTACTAATGCCATTGACTCGACCTTAACTCCCCACTGACATAGGGAAGTCTCCATAATAACCCCATCTCTAATCTCAGTTACTTCATCAGGTTCAGAGAAGATAGTTGAGTTTGAAATCTTAATTGTATTATCAACAATCGCATTATAGCCAATAAAAGTATTATATATCTTTCGATTATTTATAACCCTCGCCTTGGAAGAAATAATTCCGAAAGAGGCAGTAACACTCTTAGCATAATTACTGACTAATTCCTTATACTTATTATAGATATTATCATTCCTTTCCCCAGTAATGAGTTCACCAATGTAATTAATGTCCTGCTCAGCATATAGAGGAATATCTCTTCCACCCACTTCTGAGCCAACAGAGATTGTTGTTCCATTACCAAATTTGGTGTTTTTCTCAGAATATATCAAGTCATTACCAACAACAATGACATTTTCACTTAAGTAATACCTATTGATTTGTCTATTATCTTTTATCAGACAATCTGTTTCAACAAACACATCATGTAAGTTAGAATTATAAATACCATTAGGATGAAAATAATTATCAAATATCCTGACTTTTTCCCCAGAATAGTTACTCAAGAATACCTTGCCTGAAAAGTAGTTATTATGAATAAACTCAGTATTGAATACCGGTTCTACAAACACCTTTGACCAATCCGGGCAACTATTTCCCTGACTCTCTAACTTCGATATCTCAGTTTTAGAGATTGGCCTAACTATCTTAACTAGTTCATTAGTTGAAAGGTTGTTCTCTGCTAACTCTTCTACGATATTAGGTAAATAGAATTTATCTCTAAAATTCGCAATTAAACGTTCTAAATCCATAATCATTCCTATTTTTTTTAATTAACTTCAGTTCTGAATAAGGTTACTGCTTTGGAGTAATTACCTTTTTCTAATTGAACCTTTACAAGGTTAAGATTTTTGATAGATATCCTTTACCCGAACTTGCATCTTTCTGGATTTCTAACCCGGGCTAAACTACTTCTCTTAAATCATCGCGAAGCGATACCAACACTTTATAATTTTCAATTATTAATGATTTTATCTATCTCTTCTTTCTCTTTATCATACCCTCTTTTGCCCATCAAAGCATAAGTAGCAATTTTACCATCCTCAACCCCAGGTTGGTCTAAAGGATCAATCTCTAACAAAGCTCCAGTAAAGACTGTCATAATTTCATAAAGCATAATGAATTCTCCGAGATTCCTTTCGTTAATCTTAGGGAAAATAATGTTACAGTTTGGTCTGTCTGATTTAGATAAAGCTATTTCAGTAGCCAATCTTTCGGTGTTAATAAGCTTCG
>Ga0265294_10003404_pt1 | contig 20339 bp, 18 predicted proteins | sample MunlanPumphouse3_FD_192504 | JGI IMG/M metagenome (GOLD analysis project Ga0265294, IMG submission 192504) | Groundwater microbial communities from a municipal landfill in Southern Ontario, Canada - Pumphouse #3 | ecosystem: Environmental > Aquatic > Deep subsurface > Groundwater | place...
CTGTTGCTGAATAACTTCTTTGTGTACAATGGCACTGCCTATGTGTATCATCTCTATAACGCCCTGTTTGCTAATTGCATCATCACCGGCAGCCGACCAATCGAAATCGGACTGGTCAATACTATCGATAAAGTTCCGGTGCCCGGACAGTTCAATTACGCGTTCGACCATTGCCTGGTGAAGGTCGATACCATGAAAACAGACGATCCGGAACGCTGGATCCAGATCGTGAAAAACCATGATCCACGTTTCGTTTCAGTTTTTAATCGTGATTATCAGTTAGATACGCTTTCTCCGGCGAAAGACCGGGGCAAGCCGGAATATGCCCAGCTCTTCCCGCTCGACCTGAATGGCAGCAGCCGACTGGCCGATACCAAGCCGGATATCGGTGCCTACGAACGTGAGGAGTAGAAGACAACGCGTTGCTTAATGATTCCAACTTTTTCTTTCCAGATGAAAATAGTAGCCCTCTTTTCCTTGCTCCTTCTCCTGTTTGCATCAACCTGCGACCGCCAGGTGGCACCGGGTGATTCGGATCCCAACCCATTCTACCGAGTGATGTTTTATAACGTCGAGAACCTTTTTGATGTGGTGGATGATCCTCAAACGAACGATCAGGAGTTTCTGCCGGAATCCTCAAAGTCGTGGACCAAAAAACGCTATGAGAACAAACTGGATAAAATCGCCCGGGTCATTCGTGATCTGGGAGGAGATACCTTACCTGCAGTCATTGGCCTCTGCGAAATCGAAAATCGGTTTACGCTGGACGATCTGACCCGCCGCTCACCCCTGAAAAGTGCTGGCTACCAGATTGTTCATCAGGAATCGCCCGACCAGCGTGGAATTGATGTTGGACTGCTCTATCGATCGGGATACTTTAAACTGCTCAACCATCGGTTTATCCGGGTGACTTTTCCCGATGAACCCCATATCGTCACCCGTGATATTCTTTACGCCAGCGGAATCCTTGGCAAGATCGATACCCTTCACCTGTTTGTCTCACATTGGCCATCCCGATCGGGTGGGGAAGTGCCATCCCGGCCACGGCGAATTCAGGTTGGTGAATTGATCCGTCATGCCGTTGACTCGGTTAAGGCACGCTCTCCCGAAGCCCGGATCATCATTATGGGTGATTTCAATGACGAACCCCACGATCTTAGCGTGCAGAAAGGGCTCGGTGCGGTTGGATCTGCAGAAACCCTGGATCCCCATGGGCTGTATGACCTGACCGGAATTCTGAAAAATGGTAAGCCCGGTGGTACCTATAAATATCTGGGCACCTGGAACCTCCTCGACCATTTCGTGGTATCGGGAATCATGCTTGATACCACTGCTTTGCTCTATACCAAGCCAACCGATATGCGCGTCTTTTCGCCGGAATATCTGCTCGAACGGGATGAGAAATACCTTGGGGTTAAACCAGCTCGCACGTATGGCGGACCCGTTTACTGGGGAGGATACAGTGACCACCTACCCATCTATCTGAATATCCGTTATCGTCGGGAAAAGTAGATTAGTCGCGCTTCTTGCGCACGCTATAGCCGGACGCCCCAATCCGCTTGCCCATCACGCAGTAATTGCCGTGAACATAAGCTATCAAGCTTGAATCCAGTAGGTTAAGCTTTCCACTGACGGGATGAATCAGCTTCTCATTAACCTGAATATTCGTCACTTCTGCCAGGAACATGTGGTGAGTGCCCAGCTCCCGAACCTCGGTGACACGGCACTCGATATTTACCGGCGATTCCATGACGATGGGTGCTTTGATGGTTTTTGACGGACCGGGAGTGAGATTCATCTCTCTGAACTTGTTGTAGTCGCGCCCCGATCGGACCCCGCACCAGTCAACCTTGCGGGTCAGCTCGATCGTGGTGAGGTTGATCACAAATTCACCAGTGCGCTGAATGATCCCAAAAGAGTGACGTTCAGGTCTTACCGAGATATAGACCATCGGTGGGTCGGTGCACACTGTGCCAGTCCAGCCGATGGTAATCAGGTTGTACTCCTCTTCCGTCTCCCCGCAGCTTACCAACACAGCCGGTACCGGATAAACCATGTTACCAGGCTTAAAATCAATCTTTTCCAATATTTTCATTTCTATTAAAGGGTACTTCGGTTCCGGGTTGCGGCACCAGTCCGAGCTCCTGACCGGTTTTCAGCATCAGTTGCCAGGCCTCTTCGCGGTTATTTTGTATCACGCCATCGAGAATGCTGTCTTTGATGACACTTTTGATGGTTCCAACCGGGCGGGAGGGTGGGATATTAAAAACGGCCATGATCTCTTCTCCTGAAACCGGTGGTTGCCAGTTTCTTACCCGATCTTTTTCTTCGATTTCCTTCAGTTTTTCGCGTACCAGGGCGAAATTTTGCAGGTAGCGCACCACTTTTTCGCGGATACCGGAGGTGATATCGGCTTCGCAGAGTGTCATCAGGTCTTCGATATCATCGCCTGCTTCGAACAGCAGTCTTCTAACGGCCGAGTCGGTAACCGTATCTTCGGCCAGGACCACCGGTCTCATGTGGAGATTGACGATTTTCTGGACATACTTCATCTTTTCGTTGAGGGGCAGCTTGAGGCGCCGGAAGATTTGCGGAACCATCTTGGTGCCGATGAAATTGTGCCCGTGGAAGGTCCAGCCGTTTTCCGGGTCGAACCGTTTAGTCTGGGGCTTGGCGATATCGTGCAGGAGGGTGGCCCAGCGGAGCCAAAGGTTGTCCGTATTTGGGCTGATATTGTCCAGAACTTTGATGGTGTGCAGGAAGTTGTCCTTATGTCGAATGCCATTGCGCTCTTCGATGCCTTTCAGCGCATGCAACTCCGGAAACACGATCTCCAGCAGGCGGGTCTGGTCTAGGAGTCTGAATCCCACCGACGGTTGGCTTGAGAGGATGATTTTGTTCAGCTCTTCCGTGATTCGCTCCATAGATATAATATGGATCCGTTCACGATTTCGCTGTATTGCCGCCAAAGTGACTGGATCGATCTTAAACTGTAGCTGACTGGCAAACCGGATGGCTCGCATCATCCGCAGAGGATCATCGGAAAAGGTGATGTCGGGATCTAATGGGGTACGGATCACGCCATCAGCTAAGTCTTTCAGTCCGCCAAACCGATCAGTCAGTTGGCCAAAGTCTTGCTCATTCAGACTGATGCATAAGGCGTTGATGGTAAAATCCCGGCGCCGGAGGTCATCTTCGAGGGTGCCACTCTCCACTGCTGGCTTGCGCGATTGAGGATCGTATGATTCCCTGCGGGCACCGACAATCTCGACATTCAATTCTCCATACCGAAGCATGGCCGTTCCAAAAGTCTTGAATATCTGAACGTTAGAAAAGTTTCGGTATTTTGAAAGCCTCTCAGCTAGCTCTACACCGCTACCTACGACCATAAAATCGATATCTTTTGAATCACGTCCCAGCAGCAGATCACGGACAAAACCGCCTACGACGTACACATTTGAGCCAATAGCAGCAGCTTCTCTGGCAACTTTTTGGAACACCGGATGCGAAAGACAGCGTGTAATCTGATCGGAAAGAGTCTCCATCATAGGTGACAAAATTACCAAAATAATGCTGTAAATAGCATTTGGTATGGGTGTTGAAGATATTGAACAAGTTAGATATGAAAATTTTTTATTTTTTTTTGTTTTGTGTTAAACCTTTGTTAATTTTAAGTGTTTAAGTTCTAGAAATACAAGAACAAAAAACATGGCATTAAAGCATTTAACTAAAGATACTTTTAAGCAGAAGATCTTCAATTTCGAAGAGAACACCGAGTGGAAATTTGAAGGGAACCTGCCAGTTTTAATTGATTTTTATGCTGATTGGTGTGCGCCTTGCAAGATGGTAGCACCGGTTCTCGAAGAGCTTGCAGAAGAGTACAAAGGAAAGATTGATATTTACAAGGTTGATACCGAAGATCAGAACGAGCTAGCTGCTATGTTTATGATCCAGAGTATCCCATCGCTTCTGTTCATTCCGAAGGAAGGGCAGCCCGCGATGGCCAAGGGAGCCATGCCAAAGGATTCTTTCAAAAAAGCTTTCTCAGAGATATTGAAGGTAGAGTTAGATTAAGAGATTAGTGATTTTGGTTTGTTTGGTTTGGGTTAAGCCGGTACGGAATTAATTTTCCGGCCGGCTTTTAACTTTTCAGGCCGATCTATACCAAAGACTCGAAGCCTCGTCTCCTAAATGTCGAACCCGACTGTGAAGGCTACAAACTTCTCTTTCCGGTTGTAGAACTGATTGCTGATGCAACGACCGTTGTAGTACTGAAGCCCGATGCGGAACCGGCGACTATTTCGCTCCTGCGGGAAGAGGTACCCTCCGACAATCGATAGGTTAGGTGCGTAACTATTTAATTGATATGCACTTACGTTCACGGCGCTATACAAGCCCCCGATGTACGGGTTCTTGAAATAGTATTCCAACTCTGCCCCCAGCTGATAGCTTAAGTAAGCCTCAAAGTGGGGCTTGTTTGCTCGCCTGCCCATGAAGTCGCCGCCTGGCATAAAGAATCCGAAATCACCATAGACCTGAAGAATATCGAGCTGAGGATTTCGCAGGAACCAGAGAGGGCGAATAGCCATCATCATGATAAAATCATCCCTCACCGGCAGTGCGGTGGTGTTGGGATCGAAGTCGATTGGAGATTTTACCGTACCATAAGGGAATTCATCTCCGACATGCGTACAAATATGATGCTTTGAAAATTTCAGGCTGATCCACTCGGCCGGTTTGGCTGCAATGGCAAAATAGTATATCCCGTCGAGCCCGATGAGGTCGTTATTACCCCCTCGCATGAAAGTTGGGACCATGGCGCCCAGATCAACGGAGACACCCAGGTTGGGGTTACTTTTAGGGCTGAATCTCAGCAGCGACACCCGCACCCCCGGGAAGATCACCTGCTTGCCGAGGTAGCCCGCCCCACTATTGACCTGATCCTGGAAGTCGATGTCTCCATACTGGATATTCTGTATCGACACCTCGAACCGTCCACCAAGCGGATCGGCCAGATAGTTGGGATAGTGATGGTTAAAACTTACCAACTGTAGGTTCCAGGTCTTAATCGGTATCGTGAAACGAGGTTTCTGGGTTTGCCCAGTAACTGCCACCAAAGGCAGAAAGACAATCAGAAAAAGTATTGCTTTCTTCATGATTTTCAATAACTTAATTGATTTCGGCATGCCATACATCATTGGATGGACCGTTGGCGTTGGTGTCGCCTCCCAGGATCCAGATCTTTCCATCGAATTGGATGAATCCATAAGAATAGCGTGCATTTATGTCAGATCCTTTGGAATCGATCGACCAGAGGTTGCCGGGTTGCTGCTTCCACATCGTGACCTGCGTGGTTTGGGCAAAATGGAAGTGCCCAGTTGAGTTGGTGGCTCCGGGGAAGGTATATAACGTGTTGTTATAGAAGGCCATCTGATGTTCAGTACGGTATAAATATCCCTGTTCGAAGCTGACGGTGTCACTTTCAGGAGTCCAGTGGATGCCATCCTCCGAGCTCCAGAGCCATTGCCAGTCGGGCCGCGGATGAGCCTGATTGTTGGTGCCTTCGAATATCACCCCATGGTTTCCACCCTGGATATAGATCCGGCCCGATATGGGGTCAATACAGGCTGCATGGCCTGCCCGGATTCCGTAATCATTGCAGTGCAGGTTTTCCCAATGGATTCCATCAGATGAGCGCCAGGCATCGTTGAAATATTTCATGGAGTAACGGGCACTGCCACTTTCGAGCATCGTGCTACCGCCAATGAGGTACAGATAGTCCTGGTTTCCCTCCTTACGTGCCACCATCGCATGGTTCATCCGCGGAAACCAGTCAGCCAGCGAATCAATGACTGAGTGATAGGTTCGCTCCTTGACCAGCTGCCAGTTGGCTCCATCAGCGGATTTCCAAACGTCGTTGTTGTATTGGCGGTACCCGGTGGCTTCATCAACGGAGAAGCCGCCTGCCAGGTACAGGGCATCACCTGAGCCATCATTAAAAACCGTAACCGTATGGCCGCGGCGACCTTTCCAGGGGGCATCTCCCTGGATCAGTTCCCAATCTTTCCCATCAACCGAGCTCCAAACATCCTCATAGTATGGATCTTTGCTTCGTTCCCCTGGATTATAGCCGCCAAAAACCCACAGTTTATCCTGGAAAGCCACAGCTGCAAAATCGAGACGATCCTTCCATTGGGCATGGGCTGTAACCTTTGTCCAGCTAAAATCCCCATCATAAGGCGGAATCTCCCAATCTTCAAATGATATTAACTCACAGCTTGCCAATGTGATAGCCAAGGAAATGCCAACGATCCTAAATAGCTTCATGTGTTTGTCCGGTTAAAAAAGGCGAAGTTAGCTAATCAGCGAGAGTTTACGGGGTGTGACATTGCCGATTAACCGTTTGTAGCATTCAGTTTGACGAATGGGGGTTTTGCCTGTTTAATGGTGTGAAGAAAATTCATTTTTGTCTTTCCCTCCCCTTTTCCTTACCTTTGCTTTGTCCTCTAAGGGGGTGCCTGAAAACTACGGGCTGAGATCATACCCTTAGAACCTGATCCGGGTAATGCCGGCGAAGGGAGAATGGCCACGGGGACGTTTGGCCTGGTTTTAATTGCTAAATGCGATGTTTAAAAGGATTGCTATCTTACTGGCATCTTGTTTCATCGTTCTGGCTGCGCATGCGCAATTATCGATTACCGGGACAGTGACAGATGAACAGGATCAGCCCCTCGCGGGGGCACACGTGCTTCTGGAAGGTACCCTGCAGGGTGTCATTACCAACCTTCAGGGTAACTTCAGTCTAACTAACTTAAAATCTGGTGATTATCAGCTACGAGTAACTTTTGTGGGCTTTAAACCACAGGAATACCCTGTGAGTCTAAAGGCTCCGGTTCATGTAAGAGTCAAGCTCGAACCGGCATCGGTGATGGCTGGAGAGGTGCTCGTGAAAGCCACCCGGGCTAAACGAACCGATCCGGTCGCCTACACTAACGTATCAAAGGAGGAGTTGGGCGAAATGAGCCGGGCACAGGATATCCCCTACCTCCTGGCTTTAACCCCATCCGTCGTCTATACCAGTGATGGCGGTACCGGAGTTGGATATACGGGAATGCGGATCAGAGGTACTGATCCTACCCGTATCAATGTGACAGTCAACGGTATTCCCTTCAATAACAGCGAGTCACATGAGGTTTACTGGGTGGATATGCCCGATATCGTCTCCTCTACGGAGAATATCCAAATCCAACGGGGCGTAGGAACCTCAACCCAAGGCGCTGGAGCTTTCGGCGCTAATATCAACCTGCAAACCACCGCCTTGAATTCTAACCCCTACTCAAGTGTGAGTGCTTCGGCCGGATCCTTTAATACATGGAAAACAGCGATCAGCGCTGGTACCGGCCTTCTGGCAGATCACTTTAGCGTGGATGCCCGCCTCTCCCGAATCCATTCCGATGGGTTCATCGATCGGGCATTTACCGACCTCTCGTCGGTGTTTCTCTCCGGAGGCTATTTCTCCAAAAAGAGTATCGTGAAAGCAACGTTCTTCACCGGCAAAGAACTAACCTACCAAGCCTGGGGCGGAGTGCCGTCTGAACTGCTCGAAACAAACCGGACCTATAATCCCTATACTTATGAGAATGAGGTAGATGATTATACTATGGAAAATTTGCAGCTGAGCTGGTCGCAGCAGTTTAATGCTAACCTCGATCAGACACTAGCGCTACATTATACGGGGGGTCGAGGTTATTACGAACAGTTTAAGGAAGATGCAAAACTGACAGATTATCTCATTGATCCATTAGTTGTTGGTTCGGAGGTGCTCAATCGTGCCGACCTGGTACGACGGAAATGGTTGGATAACACCTTTGTCGGGATGGTCTATTCGCTTAATTATCAGAGAAATAAGTTCAACCTTTCCGCCGGTGGAGGAATCAATCGCTACGATGGTGACCATTTTGGTCGGGTGATCTGGGCGGCTCTGGCACCGGGTGTGGGCCCCGATCATCAATATTATGATAACCGCGGCCTGAAATCAGAAGTGAGTCCGTTTATCCGGGCAAACTACAGCATCTTCAAAGGTGTTAACCTTTATGCTGATATGCAGTATCGGTTTATCGATTATCAGATTAAAGGGATAGATGATGATCAGCGGGTTGTGACCATGGAACGCCGATATCATTTTCTTAACCCTAAAGGCGGTGTGACGGTGGATCTGTCTGCCGGATCTCAGGCTTTTATCAGCTACGCTATCGCTCACCGCGAACCTCGACGTAACAATTTTACCGATGCCCGTCCGGGGCAGCTACCCCGACCGGAAACATTACGCGATCTGGAAGCTGGGTACCGCTTCTCATCTTCCATCCTGGCAACAGAGATCAACCTTTACTGGATGGATTATACCGATCAGCTCGTGCTGACAGGTGAGATCAATGATGTAGGCTCTCCGGTGATGGTTAATATTCCCGATAGTTATCGTGCTGGTGTTGAGCTTGCTGTGAAACTGACGCCAGTGCGAAGGCTCACGTGGGATGTGAACCTGACGCTGAGCCGAAACCGGGTACGTGATTTTATCGAATATGTGGATGATTGGGACACCGGGGAGCAGCGAGCTATTCCGCTTGGAGAAACACACCTGTCCTTTTCTCCCTCCATCATCGCCGGTAGCCGCATCACCTGGCTTGCAGGAGGAGTGTTAAAAGTATCATTTGACACGAAACTAGTTGGTAGTCAGTATATTGATAATAGTTCTGATTCGGACCGAATGCTCGATCCCTATCTGGTCAACAACCTCAACATCTCCTATCCGTTCAAGTGGCAAGATGCCGGGGAGGGGAGTCTGTTCCTCCAGGTGAACAACATCTTTAATGAACAGTATGAAACCAATGCTTGGGTTTACAGTTACTACTATGACGGAATCCGTTATAAAACTGATGGGTACTTTCCTCAGGCAGGGGTGAACTTTATGGTCGGGCTGAATATTGACCTGACAGGCTACAAGAAACAGGTAGGTTCCTAAAACCACCAACCCAATGCAAGCCTTGGTGCAGTATAAGGGAGGTAACGGGTGTAGGGGTTGTTGGGTGATTGTTGAAGCTTGATCCCAGCCTGGGCTGCTAGCATGAGGCTCCAGCCACGATTGAAGAGGATGGCATAGCCGGCCTCAGCGGCAAAACCAAGGGAATAGTATTGATTCAGACGATAATAGGCAGGGGTGATGACCGGGGCGGCGTAAAAACCACGCTGCCCCTCTTCACTATTCTTCTTTGAGAAATAGTAAGGCACTGCGATCTCTACACCAACAGTTGACATTTCATTCGGGAGTTCAGGCCTGAACTGTAGATCTGCAATAGGATGAAAACGAATACCAACGTGTCGGTTTATTGCATATTCAAAAGAGATTGGCAATACATTGATATTGATGAGTGATCGTTCGTAATCATCTTGCCCGGCTAAAGAAACGCCGGGTTGAATGCCGATAAAAAAACTGACCGGCCGGATCCGAATCTCCTGTACTTCTTGCGAAATACCCGCCAATGCCAGAGATAACCCCAAAAAAATGGTAGTGAACTTTGTGACTATGGTGATAGTTTTCATGGGATTAAGATACAAAAAAACATCCGGTACTCTTGAGAGCACCGGATGTTATCGGTTATTAACTTTAACGGATTATTGACCGCACTTTAGCACGACCTCAATTTCATACTTGGCAAGTTCGAGGAACTGACCAACCATGGCTTTTTTAAAGCTTTCGCAGGCAGCAGCGTTGTCGCCCTTGCCTTTCTGGGCGGTACCCAGCTCAAAGTAAAATTTTGCTTCTTTTTCGGCGTTATCTTCCTCAAGCTCAATCCCTTTGTTAGCTGTTTCGATGGCCTTATCCCAATTAGAGATTCCATTATAAGCTTTAGCTAGAAAGAATATGGCATCTTTACTGGTTGCATCGTATTTCATGGCTTTTTCCAAAGCTACTGCACCTTCTTCGTGCTTGTTGCTGTTCACTAACTTTGAGCCTTTCACTAGGAAATATTTCAGGCCGGCTTGTTGTGCCTGCCGGATCTCATTGGGGTTTCTGGAACTCATAGAGGCACTCTCAAGGGCTTTTTCGAATGCATCATCATTTTCGGCATCCCGGTAAATAAAAGCCTGAATCAGCCAAGCAGTGGTGTTCGATGAATCTAATCCCAGGGCTTTGGTTATGTTCTCTTGAGCTTTTTCGGTATTCTTAGCGTTGAGATAGGCATGGGCCTTCATCGAATGAATCCTTACCAGTGCAGAGATGCTCCGGGAGACAACCTCGGGGGTGTCATACTCTTTGCCGTATTTGAGGGCCTGTTCAAATGATCCGGTAGCGTTGTCCAGCTCTTTTGCTGAAGCTTGGTTGGTCCCCAGATTATAGTACGCTCCGGGAAGCTTGTTCTGAGCGGCGGCCTTGACCGAATCGGCTTCGGCACCCACTTGACCACAAGTGGTGATACACTCGTTGAGAGCCTGAATGGCTCCCGACGGATCACTTTTTATCAGCGGAAGGGCTGAATTGTAAAACTTTGTTGCCGCAGCAAGATCCTGAGCGGAGAGCGAAACACTAAACCCTGCCATCAGGGAAATCGCTACTACGAAAAGGCGAATGGTCTTCAATTTCATCTTTAAAAATGCCATTATTAAACAGTTAGTGAAATACTTATTATTGGGCGGTAAAGTTATAAAAGTATCTAAAAAAGGAAACACCATTATCAATTCATTCAACCCTGTAGTCAATTGATTGATAGTTAGGTCTCCATTTCACGAAAAATCTTCTCGATTTCTTTGTTGGCTGAATGTAATTTCTTTTTGCAAATCTTGATTAACTCGACCACCCTTTTAAGATTAGCTCCCAACACATCTACATCCAACTCCTGATTCTCAATTTGGCTCAAGATTTCCTCAATCTCCTCAATCGCCTGGTGATAACTCAACTCATTTGGTGTCATATCGATTTTTTTTCTTGCCTATGATTTAGTACCCGTAAACCTTACCGGTCATTTTAGTTGCTTTTATCCTCATTATTACTACGTTACGAATTGATGGCTCCGAGAATTCATAATTTTCGCCGGTATATTTCAGCATCACCAGTTTCATGATCCGGTATTTCTCGTCATAATCATCAATAAACTCAACGTTACCAAACAGGTTAACGCTTTTAAATTTCATCCCCCACGAGCAGCCAACCTCTTTGTGCCTGTAAAACAGTTCGTTGCCAACATTGAAGTTGATGCAAACGGATGGATTATTTTTAAGGATATCGAGCTTAAGACCTTTAGTATCAGCGTGGAGATATACAACACCTGATTCGTACGCGAAGTTCATTGGCACCACATAAGGGTTGTTTTCATTTGCCAGGCCTACATAACAAGTTTGGGCTTCGTTGATAATTTGGTCGATTTCGGTCTGTTTGGACAGAATTCGGGGACGCAACATCATGGTTGTTTTGTGTTTAAAGATTCGACAATACTATGTATTTCACCATCGGTCAAGCGGGTGGTCAGCTGGTCGTCGGCTTTTACCTCCTGCACACTCTTGAGTGGTTTGCCGTTCCTAAGCGTAATGGAGTAGCCCCGTGCCAGTAGCCGCAGCGGATCGTGCAGGCGGGTGGCTTCGCTGAAGATGGCCAGCTGCTGATCCTGCCATTTCACGAGGTTGATGGCGGAGCGCCTGGCCTGCTGCGCAAGATGATCGAGGTGTAGCTGTTTTTCTCGGGTTAAGCTTTTGATTCTCAGTCCTAAGCCTTCGGTAATCAGGTTGAGTTTCTCGGTTCCTAACTGAATAATCTCGCGTGCAGATTCTGCTGTTTGCGTGGAGAGCTCATCGATGGTGGCTTCAAAACGTTCTACTTCGTTGATTAGAAACTCTGCTGCGGCTGTTGGGGTTTTGCATCGGGTGTGGGCTACCAGGTCGAGAATGGTGTCGTCCTGTTCATGGCCGATGCCGGTGATAACGGGTAGGGGGAATTGTGTTACGGCTAATCCCAACTCAAAATGGTCGAAACTGCTCAGATCGATTTTGGAGCCTCCTCCGCGAATGATCACCACTGCATCGAAATGTTCGCTCACTGCGGCAATCCGGTCTAACGCGTTCATCATGGTTGGTGCCGTCTCACTACCTTGCATCACGGCTGCAAATAGTTTGGTGTAGAAGCAATATCCTCCATCATTGTGGGTCAGCTGGTTCATAAAGTCACCATAGCCGGCTGCGGTGGCCGAGGAGATAATGGCTATACGCTGTGGCACTACCGGCAGCTCAAGTTCCCGGTTCATCCCAAAAGTGCCGGTTTCTTCGAGCTTGCGGAGAATCTGAAGCCTGCGGGCAGCCATCTCACCCAACGTGTATTTAGGCTCAATATCTCTGATATTCAGGCTAAAAGAATAAACTTCGTGAAACTCAACCATGACTTTAACCATCACTTTAATTCCAGGGGCAAGTTCCTGCCCGGTGGTGGTCTCGAAGTATGGTTTGATCATCCGGAAAGCGCTCGACCAGATGGTTGCCCGCGCGCGGGCTAGGACTCTGTCACTATCAGGATCTTTTTCAATCAGTTCGAGATAGCAGTGGCCATTTCGGTTAACCGACAGCTCGCTAATTTCTGCGACGACCCAAACCGGTTCGGGAAAGCTTTGGAGGATCTGCTCCCTGATCCGCTGGTTAAGTTGTGAAAGTCCGGGTGCTTCAAACTCGGGCATCAAGGCTAGGGGGTTTTGGTGGAACGGACTACTTTTTCTACATACTGCCGATTGCCAGTCAAAACCCGGAGAAAATAGGTTCCTGGTGCCAGGTTTTCAAAGGCATGGATGGTGAAGCGGTTCAGGGAGGTGTACCCGGTGCTCATCTTCTCATAATGGAGCCGGGTGCCGGCCAGTGAATAGATCTCAAAGATGATATCCTGATGGCTGGGGGAGTAGAATTCTACGGTAAGCTGATCGGTAAAGGGGTTTGGGTAAACTCTAGCAAATGCTTCATTATCAGATTGTATCGGATTGATGCCCTGGATGAGAAACATCGCTTTGCCGAAATCAGGTAGTCCGTAACCAACGAGAGTATCGGGGGCATGGAATTGTGAGGCGCTGGCCCTCACTGCTTCGATGATTTTTATGGGTGGCAGGGCTCGATTTGACTGCCAGAGGCAGGCTACAAGTCCGCACACCAGTGGGGCGCTGTAGGAGGTGCCGTTGCCGCGGTACAGCATGCCATTGCTCCCGGCAACAGCAGTGCGCACCCCTTGCCCGGCAACATCTGGTTTCACTCTGCCATCAGCACTAGGACCGTGGGAAGTGAAGGAGGCAGGAACTCCAAGTGAATCTACCGCTCCAACGGCGAGAATGCTGTCAGCATCCACCGGGGCACCAATATAGCGCCAGTCGAGATCGCCGGAATTGCCGGCACTGTTTACCACCAAGATACCTTTCGAAGCAGCGATGTCGGCTGCAATAGTGGCCCGGGAGGTGTTCCCGTTCATGTCGCTGTAGCTGTGATCGGTAGCAGGATCGTCAAAGGTGGTGTACCCCAGCGATGAATTGATCATGTCGGCACCAACACTGTCGGCATACTCAGCACCAGCGACCCAGTTATCTTCTTCGATGATGTACTCGCTGGTGGCATTTTCAGTCCTAATTAGGTAATAGCTTGCTTTGGGGGCTGAACCGATCAGCTGGCCCGGTAGATTGGCTGCCATGATGGAGAGCACCTGGGTCCCGTGAGCGAATTCGGAGTACGTCACTGATCCCCCTTTAACAAAATCCCGTGTTCCTAGGATTCTGCCGTCATTTCGCAGACTGTCAAAGGCGGTAATTATGTGAGTATTGGTAAAGCCAGCATCCAGGACGGCGATCACAATCCCCTCACCGAGGTACCCTTGATTATGCAGTACATGACCATTCAACATCCCGATCTGGTGGGCAGACAAACCGTAATCCAGGGCAGTAGTATCTGTTCCTGGCGAGGTGGCATGGATGACCGACAGTGACGATTGAAATTTATCTTCAACTTTCCTGCTTTCTACAGACTGCCTGGCAGCTTTTATTTGCCTGACAAACCCCAGATTTTGTATCCTAGTGATCAGGTCGGGATCGGAAGTTTGAATCGTCACGGCATTGAACCATTTTGACGGATTAAGAACCACTGCTCCTAAACTAGTCAGGGAGTCTATATAAGATTGATTTACAGGGATATCCTCTAATGTAATGGGGATATTATACTGTGCTCGGCGTTGGATTGCCCGGGTGGAGAGGTACTCTTCCGGGCGGTCGATGGAGTAGGGGGAACTATTTTTATCGGTAAACTGGACCCAGAACTTTCCCGGAGCTGTCTGAGCGCTTAGAGGCAGGGTAAGGGCCAGTATCAGGATGGACAGGATCAGTTTCATAAGCAACCGCTTGGTTTTGGTGGGTAAAAATACAAAGGGTTACGCTTTTTCAAACGTAACCCTTTTCTCTTGAATTTCAGTATAGGTTATTTCACCTCTTCAAAATCTACGTCGGTAACCTCCTGGTCTTTCGGTCCACCACCAGAGTATCCTCCTCCAGGTTTTGGTTCATCGGCACCGGGTTGAGGTCCGGCTTGCTGACCCTGCCGATACATCTCTTCCGAGGCGGCCTGGAAGATCTGGTTCAGATCGGCGGTTGCCTTATCGATAGCGTCCAGATCCTGGTTGCGATGAGCATCCTTCAGGCGTGTCAGGGCATCTTCTATGTTAGTTTTCTTATCCGCCGGCAGTTTGTCGCCAAACTCCTTAATTTGTTTCTCTGTCTGGAAAATCAGGCTGTCGGCTGCATTGAGTTTGTCAACTTTCTCGCGCTGTTTGCGGTCATCCTCGGCATGCTGTTGGGCTTCCTCTTTCATCCGATTGATTTCCTGGTCGCTCAGGCCCGAAGATGCTTCGATACGGATCTTTTGTTCCCGGCCGGTACCTTTGTCTTTGGCCGAAACATTAAGGATCCCGTTGGCATCGATATCGAAGGTAACCTCGATCTGTGGGATTCCCCGCATGGCTGGTGGTATGCCGTCCAGGTTGAATCGTCCGATGGTGCGGTTCTGTGCGGCCATTGGGCGCTCGCCCTGGAGTACGTGAATCTCGACAGATGGCTGATTATCAGAAGCCGTGGTAAAAACTTCGGTCTTCTTTGTCGGGATAGTGGTATTGGCTTCGATGAGCTTGGTAAATACGCCGCCCAAGGTTTCAATACCCATGGAGAGTGGGGTGACATCGAGCAGCAGAACATCTTTCACTTCACCGCTCAGAACACCGCCCTGGATAGCTGCTCCGATAGCTACCACCTCATCCGGATTTACGCCTTTCGATGGTACACGGCCAAAGAAATCTTCAACAATTTTTTGGATAGCCGGAATCCGGGTGGATCCTCCTACCAAGATAACTTCATCAATTTGGGAGGTGGTGATGCCGGCATCTTTAAGAGCTTTGCGGCAGGGCTCTATGGCCGCTTGGATCAGTTTATCGTTAAGCTGTTCGAACTTCGAGCGGGTGAGGGTTTTTACCAGGTGTTTCGGTATCCCGTTCACCGGCATGATGTAGGGCAGGTTGATTTCGGTGGAGGACGATGAACTCAATTCGATCTTGGCCTTCTCGGCAGCCTCTTTCAGCCTTTGGAGCGACATCGGATCTTTCCTTAGATCGACACCTTCCTCCGAAAGGAACTCATCGGCCAGCCAGTTGATGATATTATGATCAAAATCGTCCCCTCCCAGGTGAGTGTCACCATTCGTTGATTTCACTTCAAAAACACCATCACCCAGCTCCAGAATGGAGATATCAAAAGTGCCGCCACCAAGGTCGAAGACGGCCACTGTCATGTCTTTGTGTTTTTTGTCCAAACCGTAAGCCAGTGCAGCTGCGGTTGGTTCGTTGATAATCCTGCGGACTTTCAGACCGGCGATCTCTCCGGCCTCTTTTGTGGCCTGGCGCTGTGAATCATTAAAATATGCTGGAACAGTAATGACAGCTTCGCTAACTTCCTGGCCCAGATAGTCTTCGGCAGTTTTCTTCATTTTTTGAAGTACCATGGCCGAGATCTCCTGAGGAGAATATTTGCGGTCGTCAATCTTGACCCGCGGTGTGTCATTATCACCTTGTACGACTTTGAACGGAATTCTTCCAACCTCTTTGCTCAGGTTCGAAAATTTCTCACCCATAAACCGTTTGATCGAAAAGACAGTCTTTTCGGGATTGGTGATGGCCTGACGCTTGGCCGGATCTCCGACTTTACGCTCACCATTGTCAATAAATGCTACGACGGACGGGGTTGTCCGTTTTCCTTCGCTGTTGGGAATCACAACCGGCTCATTTCCTTCCATCACGGATACACACGAGTTGGTTGTTCCCAGGTCAATTCCAATTATCTTACTCATATTGTTCGGGATTTCTAAATAGTTTAACTGTTCCCGAAATCTCAAGCATTGTGCCAATCACGGAAGCGTGACAAAAAGACAGAAGAAATGTCAGAATCCCCGGATGTAATAATCATCCCGACTGTTAGCAAAGCCTAGGGTGTTCGTGTACATACCTGATGCCAGGGAATCGATCGAATGGTAAGTCAATCCTTTACCCTTGATTTCAAGCTTAAAGCGGCTGCTAAACAAACCTAATCCGCCCACCAGGTTGGTGTAAGCAGGTTTTTCCCGGGGCGGACCGCTCTCGGGCTTATTCACTTCCATGAACATGAATAGTTCTTCTCCTCCGACTGTAAAAACAAAATCAAGGGCCTTGCGGGTTGCCAGCCTTACCATGCCTTCAGTGGCAGGACTAAGTTTATTGCCGAGCCATTGGTAGAATCTGCGGTGTAGGATATTGGTGGCAATCCGCTCCCCACCGGAACCATCAACGGTGGTGAAGTGGCCAATATTCCATAACTGACTCTTTTCTATCGTGTCACGATTCATCACTTCGAGATAGTGAAACCTGATTTGTAGCTGATAGATACGGGTATAGGGTGCCGTAATCCATTCCACCGTCTGATAGTTTTCATACGAAGAGAAGGCAAAGGTCTGTTTGTAAGATTCGGGCTTGGTCACCGGAAACTGACTGACAACCTGAGTGCTTCCACTGACAGAAGCGCCGGTGGAGGGAATGGAAACCTGGATCCGATATTCGCTATTCGTCTGTAAAGGAGCATTAAACACATACAAAATGTTGGGATCATGAGTGAAAATGCCACTGTCCCGCGCTGATGCCACCCGCCGCTCTAACTGATAGCTTTCCATCCGATTTCCGTTCAGCCAGCGCTCGATAAACACCTCACCATCAGGATAGTAGATTGAATCCGTTTCACGAGCCATATCCAGAGCACTAGCTTCTCCCAGGAAGGATTTTTCGACCCTGACGTAATGTGTAGAGTCATTGGGATTGAGAATGCAGTAAACCACCGGTACATCCTGATAGGGGGCGATCACCACCAGGTCGTTATGGCATTCCCAGGTGAGGGCCGCCAGGAGAATGACAGCTACACTTCGGGCCAGCAGCCTGATCCTAGGTTTACGTTTGGACATTCTGGCGTTGCTTTAAATTAGTTGTACCTTTGCAACCCATAAAGATATTCATTCATTCTTTTTTTGCATAAAGCCATGTCTATTCAAACACCCATCCACCCGATTACAACCCATGTCCTTCAGGAGATGAAGGGAAAGGGTGAAAAGATAGCCATGTTAACGGCTTATGACTACTCTTTTGCCCGCCTGCTTGATCAGACAGGGATCGATGTGATCCTGGTTGGGGACTCCGCGTCAAACGTAATGGCTGGTCATGATACTACCCTGCCGATCACCTTGGATCAGATGATCTATCATGGTGCTTCTGTGGTGCGGGCGGTGAAAAGAGCGTTGGTGATTGTTGACTTGCCCTTTGGAACTTATCAGGGCAACTCCAAAGAGGCCCTGGCATCAGCGGTGAGGATTATGAAAGAGACCGGTGCTGGAGGGGTCAAGATGGAGGGTGGCCTGGAAATCATGGAATCCGTGAACCGAATCCTCTCCGCCGGCATTCCCGTGATGGGGCACCTGGGCCTTACCCCACAGTCTATCCATAAGTTTGGTACCTATGTGGTGCGGGCAAAAGAGGAAGCAGAGGCCGAAAAACTCGCCAGCGATGCGATCAAATTACAGGATGCCGGATGCTTTAGCCTGGTGCTGGAAAAAATTCCCGCCAAACTGGCTGCCAGCGTCACCCAAAGCCTCCAAATTCCAACCATTGGTATCGGCGCGGGTAGCGGCTGCGATGGGCAAGTGCTCGTCCTGCACGATATGCTGGGCATTACCAAAGATTTCTCCCCGCGATTCCTCCGCCGCTATTTGAATCTGGCGGATGAGATCGGAAAGGCTGTTAATCAATATGTTGAGGATGTTAAGTTGATGGATTTCCCAAGCGAACATGAGGCTTATTAGCCCCTAAACGATCAGACTATGGAGATACTATTTGAAGATAATCACCTGATTGCAGTGAATAAGCAGGTTTCCGACCTGGTACAGGCCGATCAGACAGGCGATGAGGTGATGGGCGATCAAATCAAAGCCTACCTCAAAAAAAAATACAACAAGCCGGGAGATGTTTTCCTGGGTGTGGTTCATCGGCTCGACCGGCCGGTGACGGGTGTAGTCGTGTTCGCCCGGACGAGCAAAGCGCTCACGCGCATGAATAACCTGTTTAAGGAACACCAGGTGAAGAAGACTTACTGGGCTGTTGTCCGTGAAAGACCGCCAGAGGTGGAGGACGATCTGCTGCATTACCTGCTTCGCGATTCCAAACAGAACAAAAGCCATGCGTTTAACCGTCCAAAGAACGGGGCAAAGGAGGCGCGACTGACCTATCGGCTGATTGGCTCGACCAATAATTTTTATCTCTTGGAGGTAGATCTACATACGGGCCGTCACCATCAGATCAGGAGCCAGTTGGCAAAGATTGGTTGCCCCATTAAAGGCGACTTGAAATATGGTTTTGCCCGGTCAAATCAGGGTGGTGGTATCCATCTGCATGCCAGGAAGATCAGTTTTACTCATCCGGTAACAAAAGAGGAGGTGGTCATCGTGGCTAACCCCCCGGTGGAGGACCAGCTCTGGCAGGAGTTTATGATGCAGGCAGGGGACTGACTATCAGAGGATAAATTTCAGTGGTAGCAGATCACTGCACGACTGAACCTGGTGGACCCGATTCTTCCCGGTCATCCAGATCTCAATCGGACTTTTTTGGCGCTCTTCGGCTTCAACCAACACCTGACGGCAGGCGCCGCAGGGATAGACCGGCTCATCAGTCTGCAGAGACTCGTGGTTTGCTACCAATAACAGCTTCTGAATCGTTTGACCAGGGTAGTTAGCCTGGACATAATAGATCACCGCACGCTCCGCACAAATACCCGATGGGTAGGCTTTATTTTCCTGATTGCTGGCCCAAAAGACCCGACCATCATCCAATTGGATAGCAGCGCCAACATGAAACCCTGAATAGGGTGCATAGGCCTGAACAGCAGCTTGATGGGCTACTTCATAGAGCTGATGCTCAGGAAGCATTGCGAACTCCTCCCAGGAGTACTCAACATATTGAATATGAAAATCCTTTGTGATCATGTAATATGATTTTCCCAAAAGTACGAATTTTGGGCTTCTCCCAGCCCCTGAGCAAAATTCCCTATCTTAGACCTCGTTTTAAAACAGGTGTTGTCTATGTTGAATCGATTGAAAATGTTGTTGTTAGGACTGGTTCTTGTTTTCAATGTTGTGCCGGAAGCTTATAGCCAGGTCGAAACTTTGAGGACCGATTTCATCAAAAAATACTCCCAATGGGCGGTCAATGAGATGCACTACAGTGGTATCCCCGCCAGCATCACGATGGCTCAGGCCCTGCTGGAGTCGCAGTACGGCACTAGCGAGCTGGCTGTCAACGCCAATAATCATTTTGGGATTAAATGCCAGAGTCCCTGGTCGGGCAAAACCTATCAATATCAGGATGATGATGATAACACCTGCTTCCGGCATTACGATTCCGTATGGGAATCATGGCGCGACCATTCTCATTTTCTAATGTATCGGCCACGTTATGCTTTTTTGTTTGATCTCGACTCGCACGATTACGAAGGCTGGGCGCACGGTCTGAAGAAAGCCGGCTATGCTACCAATCCGCAGTATGCTCATCTTCTGATCAAACTCATCCGGGACTACAATCTCCAGCAGCTTGATTCGATGTTACCCGATCTGCCTTCATTGGCCATCGGAACCTATACGGCCATACCTAATGAGATCCCGGAGAGAGGCTCTCCGGTGCAGCGGATTCTCCTGCGAAACCGGGTTGAGTTTGTGGTTGCGGGGGAAGG
>Ga0265294_10003405_pt1 | contig 20338 bp, 23 predicted proteins | sample MunlanPumphouse3_FD_192504 | JGI IMG/M metagenome (GOLD analysis project Ga0265294, IMG submission 192504) | Groundwater microbial communities from a municipal landfill in Southern Ontario, Canada - Pumphouse #3 | ecosystem: Environmental > Aquatic > Deep subsurface > Groundwater | place...
AAAACTCTTACATCTCTTGATTTAGATGAAGTTTCATCTTCTAAGGAAACTGCAGTTTCAGTAATAAGTCTTGTAGTATTTACGGACATTACTAAATCTAAACTTTCTGCAATTTGTGTTAAAGCATCAGAAACAGCTAATTTTTTTGCTTTTTCAAATGTATCTTGTGTAGAAGAACCTGAAAAATACATTTTGCTTTTGTCTTCAGTAGTCATGCCTATCCAAGCAGGCATTTTTTTTGAAGATTTGTTAACAAGCTTAGCTTGCAATACTGATGTATTGCAAGCTAAGACTAATACTAATAAAACAGCAAAAAATTTAAAATTCATTATTATTGTTGTACAGCAGTAGTTGTTGATGCTGCCGGTATTGCAACTGGTGCTGCTTCTTCTTTATTATAAAATCTTTTTTCTGCTTCAACTAATAAATCTTGTGCGCTTTTATTTTGTGTAACTTGTGCAGATGTATCAGAGAAAGCTCTTTTTACTAACTCTTTATAAGTTGCTTCCGGTATAGAAACTAAAGAATATGTTCTATAATATACTTTACTATCATCACCTTTTTGTTCTTGAATTTTCTCTGTATATGTTGATTCTACAACAACACCTGAAATATTAATTTTATTTACATTTGACATAAAAACATCTTTCAAATATCCGCCGGTTGCTTCTTCATACATTCCTGTTTCTAAAGATCTTCCGAATTCTACACCGATTGTATTTTTTACTTGTTCAGCAACTTTTGTTTGTGCAGATGCGAATGAAGCTCTTTTTGATGCTTCTAAATTTGTAAATCCTTCTGCAACAGCTACATAAAACATTTTTCCGCTTTCTTGATAAAAATCTTTACCATTTTTTACCCATGAAGGCTGATCACCTCTTGGAATTGTTTCAAGGACAGTTATTTTTACTTGATCTGCAGAACTGACTTTTCCGGTACTAGCGCAACCAACTAAACCTAAAAACATAAAACTAAATGTGACTACCAATAATTTCTTCACTATCTTCTCCTTTAATTTGAAATTATACACCATTAAATTTCTGAGAAATAGAATCTTACACCAGCTTGTGGAATCCAATCTGCAAAGACTTTAAATTGACTAACACTAGGGTTGCTGTTGACTGTTTCAAAACATAACCCAACTTCTGTAAGAATTGATAAGCATGGAAGAATATAATATTCCGCTCCAACTCCGCCCATAAGTCTAAGGGCCGTTTCAGATGAAGTTCCTCCAACACCATTATTAACTGTTACACTACCAAATTGAAGTCCGGCTAAACAATAAATATCTAAATTTTTCACATTATATATTTTAGCTAAAAATTTTCCACCTAAAAGAACAATATCATCTCCGTCACCGGATTGAAATCCAAGAGTAACATCTATTCCCATATTTTCATTAAACCAATATCTTCCTGCAAAAGATGGAACATTGTTTGCATCTGTATTATTAGTACCAGGTACAGGAATCTGAGAATACCCTAAAGCAAATTTTCCAATAAATGTTGTTTCTGTTTGTATAGAAGTTACTTGTGGTTGTGCATATGTTGTTTCTGTTTTTGTAGAAATTACTTGTGTTTCTGCAGAAGAAGAAATCCCAACAAAAAGAACCAAACATAAAGCTACTAATACTAATTTTTTCATTACTGCTCCTATGAACCAATGTACTCCATACCACTTTAGACATTATATAATTTATATCATAAAAAATCTACTAATTAACAATATATCATTTTACTAGTAAATATTAGTCAATTATGAAAGTGCTTGTTTCATTGATTTTGTATATTCATATATATATTTGCCGGCTTGGCTGCCATATTTTTCAATAATTTTAACAATTGCACTTCCAACAATTATTCCATCAGCTATTTTAGATATTTCTTTAGCTTGTTCAACTGTGTTAATACCAAAACCAACAGCTACAGGAACTGAACTTGCTGATTTTACTGATTTTAAAATTGAATTCAAATCTGTTTTTATTTCACTGCGCATACCGGTTACACCCAAAGATGATACAACGTATATATATCCTACAGCATCAGCAGCAATTTCTTTTATTCGTTTATCAGATGTTGGTGCAATCATTGAAATGATATCAACATTATTGTTTCTTGCAATAACAGAGCATTCTTCTTTCTCTTCAAAAGGCATATCAGGGATAATAATGCCATCTATTCCAAGTTGGTTACAATAACTGAAAAATCTTTCATATCCATATTTAAAAACAGGATTTAGGTATGTTAAAAAAACAATAGGGACATTAGTTTTTGTTCGCAGCGACTTTACCATATCAAAAATTTTATCAGTTGTTGTTCCGGCAGATAAAGCACGAACATTTGCAGATTGGATTACAGATCCTTCTGCAATAGGATCAGAAAAAGGTATACCGATTTCAATTAAGTCTGTTCCTGCTTTTACCATTTCTAAAATAAACTCTTCAGTTTTTTCAATAGAAGGGTCTCCTGCCGTTAAAAAGCCTATAAAAGCTTTGCCATTTTTAAACGCATTTTGAATTTTACTCATTTATATTTCTCCCCCTATATTGTGCAATTGAAGCTACATCTTTGTCACCTCGTCCTGAAAGACAAATAATTATAATTTCGTCTTTATTCATAGCAGGTGCTATTTTTTGTACATGAGCAACTGCATGAGCACTTTCAATAGCACAAATAATTCCTTCTGTTTTTGCAAGATATTCAAAAGCATTTACTGCTTCATTATCTGTAACAGGAACATATTGTGCCCTTTTAGTGTCATGAAGATTTGCATGTTCCGGACCAATCCCAGGGTAATCTAAACCGGCTGAAATTGAATAAACCGGTGCAATTTGTCCGTATTCATTTTGACAAAAATATGATTTCATACCATGAAATATACCTAAAGTTCCTTTAGTAATAGCTGCAGCATGTTTATCTGTGTCAATTCCATGACCGGCAGGCTCACATCCAATAAGTTTTACAGATTTGTCATTGATAAAATTGTAAAACATACCCATAGAATTACTTCCTCCGCCAACACAAGCAACTACTGCATTTGGTAACTTTCCTTCAACTTTTAATATTTGTTCTCTGGCTTCTTTACTAATTACACTTTGAAAATCTCTCACAATCATAGGAAAAGGATGCGGACCCATAACTGAACCTAATACATAGTGAGTATCATGAACTCTTGTAGTCCATTCTCTGAAAGTTTCATTTACAGCATCTTTAAGTGTCATTGTCCCGCTTGTTACAGTATGAACTTTTGCACCAAGCAATTCCATACGGTAAACATTTAATGCTTGGCGTTTAACATCTTCTTTGCCCATAAATATTTCACATTCAACATTTAATAGTGCTGCTGCAGTAGCTGTAGCAACACCATGCTGTCCGGCGCCTGTTTCTGCAATCACACGAGTTTTTCCCATTTTTTTAGCAAGTAAAACTTGTCCCAGTACATTATTAATTTTATGTGAACCTGTATGATTTAAATCTTCTCTTTTTAAATATATTTTTGCACCGCCTAAATCTTCTGTCATTTTTTTTGCATAATAAAGAAGAGAAGGTCTTCCTGCATAATTTTTTAAAAGGTCATTTAATTCTTTTATAAATGTCGGATCATTTTTATAAAAATCATAATTTTTTTCAAGATTAATGATTTCATTCATTAAAGTTTCCGGAATATATTGTCCGCCATGAATTCCATATCTTCCTCTAGACATTTTTAACTCTCCTGACTATATTTAATATTTTTTGTTTGTCTTTTACGCCATTTGTTTCTACACCGGTACTTAAATCTACTGCATAAGGATTAACTGTTTTTATTGCTTGACCGATATTATTAATATCCAGTCCGCCGGCAAGAAAAAAAGATTTTTGAATTTTTGGTATTGTATCCCAATTAAATGTTTTTCCGGTGCCGCCGTTACCGCTGTCAAATAATAAAAAATCAGCATTAATATTTACAAGCTGTTCTACATTTTTATAAGTATTTAGATCAATGGCTTTAATGATTTGAAGATTGTTATTTTTTCTAAGATTTAAAATATAATCTGAATCTTCGTTTCCGTGTAGTTGTGCAACAGATATTATATTGTCATTATATAGTTGTTGAATTTCTTCAATTTTATTATCTACAAATACACCAACACTGATGATATTATTGTTTAATCTTTTTCTAAATACAGATGCTTGTTCTTTTGTTATTTGTCTGTGACTTTTTGCAAAGACAAATCCAATATAATCAGGCATAGCTTCATTTACAAAATCAATATCATAGTCTCTGAATAATCCGCATATTTTAATTTTTGGCATTAAATATTACCTCTTAATATTTCCAATTGTTTCTTTTTATCTTTACTGCACATAAGAGTTTCACCAATAAGTACAGCATCAGCTTTGATATTTCTTAATGTTTCAATATCTTTAGGAGTTCTTATTCCGCTTTCAGAAACAAATAAAATATTATCAGGAATCATTGATCTTAATTGTATGCTGTTGTTAATATCGACTTTAAATGTTTTTAAATCACGATTGTTTATACCAATAATTCTGGCTCCTGCTTTTATAGCTGAGTCTGCTTCAGCTTCGTTATGGGCTTCAACTAAAGATGATAATCCTAAGCTGTCTGCAATTGAAATATATTGTTTAATTGTATTAGTATCAAGTAATGAACAAATTAAAAGAATTGCTGATGCGCCTATACATTTAGATTCATATATTTGATAAGGATCTATTATAAAATCTTTTCTTAAAACAGGAATATTCACAATATTTGCAATTTCACTTAAATATTTATTATCACCAAGAAAAAAATCAGGTTCTGTAAGCACAGAAATTGCGGAAGCTCCTGCATCTTCATATTCTTTTGCTATTATTAAATAAGGAAAATCTTGAGAGATTAATCCTTTAGATGGCGAAGCTTTTTTAACTTCACAAATAAAAGAAATATCAGTACTCTTTAATACTTTTTCAAATGGGAAATTAGTGTTTGCAGGCATTAATTCTGCTTTAGATTTAATTTCGTTTATACTTTTACTTTTCTTTAATTTTGCAATTCGTATATTAGTTTTATTTACAATTCGATCTAGAATCATTTACTTACCTCATTTGACAAGTTAATAATCTTTTCAAGTTGTAAAAGAGCTTTCCCGCTATCGATAGCTTCTTGAGCAATTGTTATTGCATCTTTTATTGATACTTCCGGTCTTGCAACATGAATACCAGCAGCAGAATTCAGTAAAACAGCATCTCTTTTAGGACCTTTTTTACCTGATAGAATATCACGAGTAATCTGTGCATTTTCTAAAGGAGTACCCCCAATAATATCTTCTTTTTTAGATTTTTTAAATCCAAAGTCTTCAGGTTCTATTGTATATCTCTTGTAAATCCCATTTTGAACTTCACATACACTTGTTGGGGCACTCATAGAAATTTCATCTAATCCATCTTGTCCGTAAACGACCATTGCATTTTTTACTCCAAGATTAGCAAGTACTTTAGCCATTGGTTCTACAAGATTTTCTTCATATACACCAAGTACTTCCATATTTGCCCCTGCCGGATTTGCAAGCGGCCCTAAAATATTAAATATTGTATGAATGCCTAATTCTCGTCTTACAGGAGCTACATATTTCATTGCGATATGATAATTCTGAGCAAACAAAAAACAAAAATTAATATCTTTTAATATTTGTCTAGCATGATCAGGTGTAATAAATATATTTGCACCAATCGCTTCTAAAACATCAGCTGCCCCGCATTTACTTGATGCTGCACGATTTCCATGTTTCGCTACAGGTATTCCTGTAGATGAAACAACAATAGCGGAAGTTGTTGAAATATTAAAAGAGTTGGATTTGTCCCCACCTGTGCCAACAATTTCTAATACATCCATATCGTGTAATAAACGAACACAATGCTTCCTCATTCCATAAGCTGATGCTGTAATTTCGTCAATAGTTTCTCCCTTAATTGACATAGCTGTGAGAAAAGCTGACATTTGTATTTGAGAAGCTTGTCCAGTCATTATTTCGTCCATTACAGCTTCTGCTTCTTGATAAGTTAAATTTTTTTTATTAACAGCTTTTATAATAGCTTCTTTAATCATTTTTTACCTTCCTTTGAGTCTAAAAAATTTTGAATAATTACTTTTCCTTGAGGAGTCAAAATTGATTCAGGATGAAATTGAACTCCGTAAGTTTTATAATTTTTGTGGCTTACTGCCATAATTTCACCATCATCTGATTTAGCAGTGATAATTAATTTATCCGGTATAGTATCACTTAATAATGCAAGAGAATGATATCTTGCAACTTTAATTTTTTCAGGTAAATTAGTAAATAATGAACAGTTTGTATCAATTGTAATAGTTGACTGTTTACCATGCATTAAAGTTTTCGCATAGGATATTGTGCCTCCGTATGCTTCACAAATTGCTTGATGCCCGAGACATACACCAAGTATAGGAATCTTTCCTGCAAAATGTTTTACAACATCTATACATATTCCGGCATTGGATGGTTTCCCCGGTCCAGGCGATAAAACAATTCGTTCAGGATCTAATTTTTCAATTTCTTTAACAGTCAGATCATCATTACGGATTACTTTAATATCTGTATTTAATGAGCCTATAAGCTGGTATAGGTTATAAGCAAAACTATCGTAATTATCAATTAATAAAATCATTTGTCAATTCCTCCTTGAGCACTTTTCAAAGCATTAATTACTGCCTGAGCTTTATTGATACATTCTTTATATTCATTTTCAGGAATACTGTCTGCTACAATACCGGCTCCTGAACGAATAAAGACCTTTCCATTCTTTTTAAAAGCAATACGAATTGCAATACAAGTGTCCATATTTCCGGTAAAATCAATATATCCAATAGCTCCGCCATAAATACCGCGCTTGTTATTCTCTAATTCATTTATAATTTCACAAGCTCTGATTTTTGGCGCGCCTGATAATGTTCCGGCCGGCAATACGGCTTCTATTGCATCTAATGCTGATTTGTCATCACGAATTTTTCCGCATACTGTTGAACCAATATGCATTACATGTGAAAATGTTTCAATTGATTGATATTTCTCTACTGATACAGAACCAAATTTACTGATTTTACCAAGATCATTTCTTCCTAAATCTACAAGCATATTATGTTCTGCCAATTCTTTTGGATCTGCTAAAAGTTCTTGTTTTAATTTTAAATCTTCTTCTTCATTTTTCCCGCGTGGTCTGGTTCCGGCTAAAGGAAATGTATATAAATCTCCATCTTTTAATTTTACTAATGTTTCCGGTGAAGCTCCTGCTATTTCAATATCATCACTGCTGAAATAAAACATATAAGGAGATGGATTTGTTGTTCTTAATACTCTGTAAGTATCAAAAAGACTACCCTCCACATCTGCCTCTATTCTGTTAGATAAGACTACTTGAAAAATATCACCTTCATGGATGTATTCTTTTGCTTTTTCAACCATATCACAATATGATTTTTTGTCAAATAAATAACGAAAATCTGAATTTATTTTTAATGGTGCAGGAGTAATTGCTTTTCCATTTTTGATTAGATTAACAATATTGTCAATTTCTTTTATGGCAAGATTATAATTTATTTCAAAATTATCTGTTTTTACATTAGCAATAATTATAATTTGTTGCTTCAGATTATCAAAAGCAATAACTTTATCAAATAACATTAAATCAATATCTTTAAAATTTTCTTCATCTTTAGCATTTAATTTTAAAGTTTGTTCACTGTACTTAATATAGTCATAAGAAAAATATCCTACAAGTCCGCCGGTAAATGGCGGAAGATAATCAAATTTAGGACTTTTGTTTTCATCCAGTATGTTCTTAATACATACATTTGGATTATTTGTTTTAATCAAATTCCCATTTATATTTATGACGCCATTTGTACATGTGATTTCTAATTTCGGATCATACCCAAGAAATGTATATCTGCCCCATTTGGTTGAGTCCTCTAGACTTTCCAGCATATAGCAGTTTTTACTGATGGATTTTAAAACTTTCAATACTTCAATTGGAGTACGAATGTCTGAATAAATTGTGTGGCTTACAGGGATTACCTTGTAGTTTGATAATAAATGATTAACTTCTTGTAAATTTGGTTTATACATTTTGACACCTCTTTTTTAAAAAAATAAAGCCGTCCATAGCAAAATCTGCCAAGGACGGATATTAAAAAATCCGCGGTGCCACCTTGTTTTGAGATATAAAATAATCTCACTCTTATCGGAATACAATCATATTCCTAGCAATTAACGCATGCCTTACGTTGCAGAATACTCGGCTGTTAACCTTTCACTGCACCCTCTGTGGTCCATTTAATAAGCTGCTTTCTGCCGGATTCTCAGCACCCCGGCTCTCTGTAAGCGCACATCTTATTTTTATCTCCACATCAATGGTTTACAAAAACAAAAAATATATAAGAACTAAATGAATTATAGTATTGAATTTTTTATTTGTCAAGTGCGCAATTTAAATTTACAACAAATCACTTGGATCTAATTCCATATTAATAAAAGTTTCTGAAGGTGTTTTTATGGTACTTACTTGTTCTAAAAGTGTTTTAAGTTCTTTTCTTGTACCTTTTAGAATTATTTGCCATCTATATGTACCATTTAATTTTGAAATGTATGATTGAGACGGTCCTAATAAATCAATGTTACACTTTGTTGCAGATATTTGATTATCTAAAAAATCTGATATTGTTTGAGCAAAATCAAGTGCTTTTTTTTCATCTTTATTTCTTATAGTAAGTTTAGCGATATTGCAAAACGGTGGGTATCGTAAATCTTTGCGAAACTTCATTTCATATTCATAGAATTTTTTATAATTATATTCTTGTGCAAATAATAATGCATAGTTGTCTGGATATTTTGTTTGTACTAATACTTTTCCTGTAATTTTTGATCTTCCGCATCTGCCGGCTACTTGTGTTAATAATTGAAATGTTCTTTCAGAGGAACGAAAATCAGGCAAATATAATGATGTATCGGCATCCACTACACATACTAAAGAAACTCTAGGAAAATCAAAACCTTTTGCAACCATTTGAGTCCCTAACAGAATCGAGTACTCTTCGTTTTTAATACCTTCGTATACTTTTGCATATATATCTTTTGATTTTGCAGTATCTCCGTCAAGACGAAATATTTTGGTATGTGGAAAAAGTTTTTTTAAATCTTCTTCAATTCTTTGAGTTCCTACACCAAAAATATTAAATTCTTTTGAATTGCACTTTGGACATTTAGTCGGGAAATGAATTTCTTTCCCACAGTAATGACATTTTAAATGTTCAGGATTTTTATGATAAACCATTGCAATAGAACAGTCAGGACAATGAATAACTGTATCACACTTTTGACACATTATTGAAGGCGAAAAACCTCTCCTATTTAAAAATATTATGATTTGTTCCCTTCTGGCAAGAGCTTTTTTAATTGCATTAAACATTTTTTTTGAAAAAACAGATACTTTTGTCTTAACATCTTTTAATGAAATCATCTCAATAATTGGTAATGGTTTTGAATCAACTCGTTCAGGAAGTTCTAATAATTTCAAATCATTATCTAAACATTTTTTATAAGTTTCTAATGACGGCGTTGCTGAACCAAAAACAGTTACAGCATTGTTGTATTTCCCTCTCCATAATGCAATTTCTTTTGCATCATAAGAAGGTTTATTATTTTGCTTATATGTGTTTTCATGTTCTTCATCTATTATGATAAGACCTAAATTTGTAAAAGGTAAAAAAGCCGCAGATCTTGCACCAACAACTATTTTTATTTCTCCGGTTTGAATTGAATGGAAAATTTTATATTTTTTAATGGTTGTTACTCCACTATGCCATAAAGCCACAACACTTCCAAATCTGGTGTTAAGTATATTGATAAATTGAGGTGTTAACGAAATTTCCGGAAGTAAAAAAATTGCTGATTTGTTATTATCTATTGCACATTGGATACTTCTTAAATAAACTTCTGTTTTGCCTGAACTGGTAACACCATGAAGTAAGAAGTTTTCATTTTTATTTGTTTTTATACAAGCTGTTATTTCTTCAAAAGCTTTTTGTTGATATTTGGTGATTTGAAAATCAGGATTTTCAATTTTTATTTTTTTAGTTTTAGGATTAGTCAGTCTTTTAGGTATTTTTAAAGATACAGGAACGATTGTAGCAAAAGCTTCACCTATTGAACATAAATATGTTTCAGATAACCACTGAGCCATATTTACTATTTCTTCTGTTAAAATTGAAGAAGAATCTAATATTTCTATAATATTTTTTAATTTAATTTTTTCATCAATTTCATGTTCTTCTACTATAGATAAAGCATAACCTATTAAAACTCTGTTACCAAAAGGAACTTTTACCCTTCTATGGACTATTTCGTTATTTTCAAGGTCTTTTGGTAAGCTATAGTGAAAAGATTTATTAACTGGAACTGGAAGTACGACTTTGACAACTGTCATATTAACCTTTTTTTAAAATAGAAAGTACTTTTTTCATGTCAGACCAAACATCTTTTTTGAGGTTTGGATTTCTAAGCAATGCGGCAGGATGATATGTCGGCATAACTTTTATACCCATGTATTCTTTAAAATTACCTCTTAAAGAACTTATAACTTCATCTGTTTGAATTAATGCTCTTGAAGATGATGCTCCTAAAGTAATAATAACTTTAGGAGAAATTAATTCTATTTGTTTATCAAGATATGGTTTACAAATAGCCATTTCTTCCGGAGTCGGCGGTCTGTCATTTGCTCTTAACTCAGGATTTGTCGGATCTTTCATAGGATGACATTTAACTATATTTGCTATATATACAGATTGTCTTGTAAATCCCATAGCTTCTATTATTTTATCTAATAGATTTCCTGCTCTGCCGATAAAAGGTTCTCCCTGATGATCTTCTTGAAATCCGGGACCTTCACCGATAAACAAAATATCTGAATACGGGTTACCTACACCAAAGACGGCATTTAATCTATAGTTGCCTAATGGACATTTTTTACAATTGCAAACTTTTTTTTGTAAATCTTCTAAAAGTTCACTTGCATTTTTATTTTGTTTTGGTATATTTTTAACTTTTTTCATTTCTTGACCTGAAAAATCTTTATTTTCTTTATCAGTAGAAATTTCTTCTTCATCCCAATTTTTATGTTCTTCAATTGTTCTTTTTGCAAGTGTTATTATTTTTGAATATTCTGATTGCTTCATTTATAATCTCTTTTGCTATATTTTCTTTAGATGATAATTTTATCTTTTTTGTTTTACCGCATTTAAATAATAAACACGGCATAGATTTATTTGAACCTATTGTAGAAACATCATTTGCAACTATCATATCTAAATTTTTTTCTTTTAATTTTTTTTTTGCATATGATAATAAATTGTTTGATTCTAAAGCAAAACCTATAACAATTTGATTCTTTTTATGTTCTGCAACATATTTAATTATATCAGGATTTTTGATAAGTTGTAAATTTAAAATATCCGAATCTTTTTTAATTTTAATTTTTGAAACTTTAACAGGTCTATAATCAGAAACTGCAGCTGCACCGATAAAAACATCTGCATATTTTAAATTTCGTTTAACAGCAGCCAGCATTTCTTCTGTGCTTATAACATCTATTACTTTACATTTATCAGAAGTTTCAATAGGTACAGAAGGTCCTTTAATAACTATAACATTGCAATCTTTTTCTAAAGCATATTCTGCAATAGCTTTTCCCATTTTCCCGGAAGATGCATTTGAAATAAATCTAACAGGATCTATATATTCTCTAGTTGGACCGGAAGTAATAAGTATAGTTAAAGCCATATTTATTTACTCTAATTCTGTAATAATTTTTTCTACTATAACTTCAATTGGCGCAAGACAGCCGTCGCCAATTAATCCACAAGCAAGTTTTCCATTGTGAGGCATAACAAATTGGTATTTATATTCTTGTAGAATTTTTATATTTTTTTCTGTAGCTATATGATGATACATATTATTATTCATTGCCGGGCATATTAGCACTTTTCCCTTTGTTGCAAGTACAGTTGAACATACTAAATTATCTGCCATACCGCCGGCAAGTTTTGCCATAGTGTTAGCTGTAGCAGGAACAACCACAATAATATCTGCTTTTTGAGCTAATGAAATATGTTCTATTTCCCAAGAAGATGTATCAAATATATCTGAATATACTTTATTATTTGACAAGGTTTGGAATGTAAGCGGTGAGACAAATTGTTTTGCACTTTCTGTCATTATACAAGTAACATTTGCTTCTAAAGAAATAAGTTTCCTTGTTAAATCACACACTTTATAAACGGCAATTCCACCGCAAATAGCTAAAATAATATTTTTATTTTTTAAATTATTTACCATGGTTTTCTTGTTTTTCTTCTTTTACTGATTTTTTCTTTTCGATATCTGCAATTTTTTCATAAGTAGCTTCGCCTGTTAAAACATCTCTAACTGCTTTATCAAGTAATTGTTGTTGAGATAATTTTCTATAATCTTCATCACTTTTTCTTACTTTTATCCACTCTATTGCAAGTTTTACAATTTCATATTTACCAAGTTTTGAGTCAAAAAATAACTGATCTAAAGGCTTTTCAATAACCATTTTTTTACATCCCCCTAAAATATTGTTTTATTTCTTTTAATAGAAAGTCGTTCTGCACAAATTATAGACTGCACATTTTTTATGCTTATATCAAGTTTATCATTTAATACTAAATAATCATATTTCTCCATATATGATATTTCTTTTTTAGCATTTGCTAATCTTATTTTTATTGTTTCTAATGAATCTTTATTTCTTTTTATTAGTCTATCTTTAAGAATTTTTAAGCTTGGTGTCATAATAAATAGCATAACAGCAGATTTATACTGTTTTTTTATTTTAACAGCACCTTGTACATCAATATCTAATAAAATATCTTTCCCTCTATCTATTGTTTGTTCGAGACTTTGCTTGGATGTTCCATAATAGTTTCCATGTACTTTTGCCCATTCAGCAAATTTATTTTCCCCAATCATATTTTTAAATGTTTCTTCATTTACAAAAAAGTATTCCCTACCGTTTTTTTCCCCTTTTCTTGGAGCTCTTGTTGTAGTAGAAATAGAATAAACTACATCCTTATCATTTTTTATAACAGCATCAGAAATACTAGTCTTTCCAGCTCCTGATGGTGCAGAAACAATGATAATCATACCTTTTCTTTTCTTCATAATCTTATATTTTATTAAATACTGATAAGAAATACAACAAATTTTGTTAAATTTATTTTAATTCACTAGTACAATTAGGACATTTTGTTGCATTTATATTTATTGTTGAACAACAGAAAGGACATTCCTTTGTTATTGCTGCTGTTACTGTTTGTTCCTTTGGTTCATCTTTCAATTTGTTTATTGCTTTTAACAAAGCAAAAATAGCAAAAGCAACTATAGTGAAAGTAATTATGCTATTAATAAAAAAACCGACATTCAATGTATTTGCACCTGCTGATTTTGCTGCTTCTAAAGATACATAAGGTCCAACATCATTAGTTCCTTTTTTTAAAACAACAAACCAATTACTAAAATCAATATTGCCTAAAAGAACACCCAAAGGAGGCATTATAATATCTGTAACGAGAGAATTAACTATCTTTGTAAAAGCACCACCAATTATAATACCAACAGCCATATCTAAAACATTTCCTCTGGATATGAACTTTTTAAATTCGTCAAGAAAATTTTTCATAAAAAATTATCTCCTTTTGCATATATTTTGGCTTTATTTTAGCAAAAAGTTTTTCATTTTAAAAGCAACGATAAAAAATGTTTTAAAAATCATTGACACAAAAGGGTATATTTTATAAACTTACTAATCTTATAAAAACTTATGGATAAAAATGAGAATACAAACGCCTTATTATTTTATTGATGAAGAAAAAATATTGAATAATTTAAAAAAAATTGCATACGTGAAAGAAAAATCCGGAGCAAAATTTGTTTTGGCGTTAAAATGTTTTTCCACATGGTCAGTTTTTGATTTAATGTCAAAACACATGGACGGCACAACGAGCAGTTCGTTAAACGAAGCAAAGCTTGGAAAAGAAAAATTTTCCAAAGAAGTTCATGCTTACAGCGTCGCTTACCCGAGACAAGAAATTCTTGAACTTAAAAAAATGGCCGATAAAATAATTTTCAACTCGGTTTCGCAGTTAAATGCTTTTTTCAAAGATGTCAAAGGTTTGAATTTAGGATTAAGAGTAAATCCTCAAATCAGTTACAGCCATTTTGATTTGGCTGATCCGAACAGAAGATATTCCCGGCTCGGAGTCATAAATAAAAAAGACATAACGGATAATATTGACAAAATCAATGGTTTGATGTTTCATTTTAATTGCGAAAATTGCGATTTAGACAATTTGGAGAGTTCTTTTAATTACATAGGCAAAAAATATGGTGATATTTTAAAAAGACTGCAGTGGGTAAGCTTCGGCGGCGGCATATATTTTACGAAAAAAGGCTACAATATAAGAAAATTTGCAAAGATTCTCAAAGAGTTCGCTCAAAAATATGCTGTTCAAATTTATTTGGAGCCGGGAGAGTCTGCGATAACAAATTCAGCCGTTTTAGTAACTACTGTTATTGACATTACGCATAATAAAAAAGATATTGCGGTTGTGGATGCTTCTACGGAGGCTCATATGCTTGATTTATTGATATACAATACTCCCGCAAAAATAGAAATATCTGACAAAAAAAATAAACATGAATATATTGTTGCCGGAAGAAGCTGTCTTGCAGGCGATGTCTTTGGAACTTATAAATTCAATAAACCTTTAAAAACAGGAGATAATATAACTATATCCGATGCGGCAGGATATACCATGGTAAAAAAGAACTGGTTTAACGGTTTGCCGATGCCTGCAATAGTCGTAAAAAGACTTAACGGTAAGACAGAAATCGTAAAAAGTTTTACATATAAAGATTTTGTAAATAGTTTATCTTAAGGAGGATCTGCTTGAAATGAAAAGAAATGTTTTAATTATCGGGGCGGGCGCCGTAGCTCATGTAGTATGTCATAAAATAGCACAAAATAATGATTGCTTCGGAAATATTTACCTGGGCTCGCGAACTTTAAAGAATTGTGATGAAATACTGGAAAGTGTTCAACGAAAAAACAGCTATAAAATACCCGATAATCAAATAGTTTCAAAGCAGATAGATGTTTTTAAAAACGACGAATTAATAAAATTAATAAAAGAACTGAATATTTCTATAGTCATAAATGTAGCCAGCGCGTTTTGCAATATGTCGATTCTTGAAGCATGCATACAAACAGGATCAGCCTACATAGACACGGCAATACATGAGGACCCTTCTGAAGTTTGCGAAAACCCGCCGTGGTACGCAAATTATGAATGGAAAAGAAAAGACAGATGCAAAGAAAATAATATTACTGCGGTTTTAGGCGCCGGATTTGATCCCGGAGTTGTAAACGCTTACTGCGCGCTTGCAGTTAAACATCATTTCGATAAAATAGCTACTATAGATATTTTAGATGTAAATGCCGGAAGCCACGGCAAATATTTTGCCACAAATTTTGATCCTGAAATTAATTTCAGGGAATTTTCAAAAGTCTGGACATGGATAGATAAACAATGGGTTGAAAAACCCGTGCATGCCGATAAACTTGTTTATGATTTTCCCGTAGTCGGAGAGCAGTCTGTTTATTTAACCGGCCATGACGAACTTCATTCTCTTTCCAAAAATATTAAAGCCAAATCGATACGATTTTGGATGGGTTTCAGCGATCATTATATAAATGTTTTTACAGTTTTAAAAAATATAGGACTTCTTTCTGTAAAGCCCGTTAAAACTGCCGAAGGCCTGGAAGTTGTTCCTTTAAAAGTTGTTAAGGCATGTCTTCCAAATCCAAAAACACTGGCAAAAAATTATACAGGCAAAACATGCATAGGATGTTTAATAAAAGGCAAACAAGACGGAAAAAACAAAGAATTGTTCATATACAATATTTGCGACCATAAAGATTGCTACAACGAAGTTGAAGCCCAAGCTATAAGTTACACTGCGGGAGTTCCTGCAGTTATGGCGGCTATGCTTATAGCAGACGGACGATGGGATGTAAAGACAATGGTAAATGTCGAGGAATTAGATCCGGATCCTTTTATAGAGCTTCTGTCAAAGAACGGGCTTCCTACTGAAGTAATTGTAAATATTCCTTCAAAGAAGTTTATTTAAAAATTAAAATTTAGTATTATACTTTGGTGAAATTATGGAAAAACAAACAAAGGCTCCAATATTCGACACACTTTTAGCTCATGCAAAAAGAGATGTTACGTCATTTCATACTCCGGGACACAAAAACGGCAAAGGAATAGACAAATCTTTAAAAGATTGGACGGGAGAAAATCTTTATAAGTTTGACGTTACTGTTTTTGACGAAGTTGATTCCCTTCATGATCCTGTAGGCCCTATAAAAAAAGCGCAGGATTTGATGGCAAACGCCTACGGAGTTAATCATTCGTTGTTTTTAGTTAACGGAACTTCCGTAGGAAATATAGCGATGTTTCTTGCAGCATGCGATCCGGGCGAGTCTATTATAGTTTCAAGAAGTTCTCACAAATCCATAATGGCCGGAATAATTTTTGCAGGCGTATGGCCGATATGGCTTCAGCCTAAAATAGAACAAAATCTTGACATAATATTTAACTCTACATATGACCAAATCAAAAACGCTTTGGACATGTACCCCGAAGCGCGGGCGGTTTTTGTTACAAGCCCCACTTATAACGGAGTTGTAACTGAATTAAAAAAAATTGCCGATTTATGCCACCGAAAAGGAAAAATTTTATTAGTTGACGAAGCCCACGGTCCTCATTTAAAATTTCACGACCAATTGCCGATGTCTGCGGTAGATGCAGGCGCTGATTTATGCGTTCAGTCAACTCATAAAATATTATCGGCTCTTTCACAGGGATCGGTACTGCATTACAAATCAAAACTTGTTGACATAAACAGAGTTAAAAAGATAGTTTCAATGTTGCAGACTACCAGTCCTAATTATTTAACGCTGGCAAGCATAGATATTGCAAGACGGCAGGCTGTTTATCAAGGTAAAGAAATGTTTTCAAAAGTCATTGAAGCGGCTCAGTGGGCAAGAAAAGAAATCAATACTATACCGTCAATGAAATGTTTTACCAGACAAGAAATTAATGCATTGGGTTTTGATTTGGATGTTACTAAACTTACAATTAATGTAACAAAAACAGGTTTGTCCGGTTATGAGGTTGACTCTATACTGGCAAAAGAATACAACATTCAGGTTGATTGTTCCGATACGTTTAATCTTATAGCCATTATGGGCATAGGTTCTGATATGGGTGATGTGGAAAAGCTTGTAAGCGCGTTAAAAGACATAAGCAAAAAATATAAAGGGACGCAGAAAAACTGGATATTAAAAATTCCTTCTCTTGCAACTGAGATGGTAATGACTCCCAGAGAAGTTTTTTTATCACACGATATTAAAAAAATTCCTTTAGCTAAGTCTGTAGGGCATGTTTCAGCCCAAACACTGACACCTTATCCTCCCGGTATTCCGGTTGTTATTCCGGGAGAAAGAATTACAAAGGAAATTTGCGATTATTTGGTTGATATGTCTTCAAAGGGTATCAGAATAAGCGGACAGGAAGGCGATGTTTTAAAAATGGTAAAAGTTTTTGCAAACTAAAATGGAGAAAGTAAAATGAATAAAAAGGCTTTAGAACAATTACGAAAGGTTTTAATTCAGAAGAAAGCTTCAATAGTTAACAAGTTGAATTTTAACAAAGGAACAGAAGCTGAAATGGAAGTCGGTGATGAAGTTGATACTGCTACTCAAAGCAATGAAAGAGAAATTCAATTTGAATTAGGTTCTCTTGATGCTAAGATGATTAGAGATATTGATAATGCTTTAACGAAAATTGAAAAAGGAACATTTGGTTTGTGTGAATGTTGCGATGAAAAAATTCTTGAAGCAAGACTTAATGCAATTCCTTGGGTAAGGTATTGTGTAAAATGCCAAGAAGAAGCAGAAAAAAATTCAAAATAGAAATTAAAATAGTAGTTTCCTTTGGATTAAAGCATATTTATTTGTACCATTTAGATAATAAAAGGTATATTGGAAAAGTATAATTTAAGCGGAGATGATTTGAAATGAGATTTGTTTTAAGTTCAAAAATTTTTAGAGCAACTGTTACTGAAGCTAATTTAGAATATGAAGGCAGTATTACAATAGATTCAGATTTAATAAATAAATCAGGTCTTTGGGTTGGTGAAAAAGTTTTGGTTGTCAGTAATACAAGCGGAGCAAGATTAGAAACATATGTTATCCCTGGTAAATCATGTTCCGGTACTATTTGTATGAATGGAGCAGCAGCACACTTAATTAAAAAAGGTGAAAATATAATAATTATGGGGTTTCAACTTTCAGATAAGCCTATAAATGCAAAATTTGTTTTTGTTGATAAAGATAATAAATGTATTAAACAACTTTAATATGTAAAAAGGATTTATAATGACAGATTTATTACAATCGTATTTTACAGAATTAAGACATGTTAAATCAGCTACAAAAGAAGAAGTACTGTTACTTTGGATAAAAGCAAAAAAAGGCGATAAAAAAGCTATAGAAAGATTAGTAGAACTTAATTATTGCTTGGTTATTCCGATAGCAAAAAGGTTTAGTAGAAAAGGTGTAGATTTCATGGATCTAGTTTCTGACGGGAATATAGGTCTTATAAAAGCTGTAGAAAAATTTGATATATCAAAAAATATTAAGTTTTCAACTTATGCAACTTACTGGATAGAACAATATATTAGAAAATCCATAGAAGATAATTCTAAAACTATCAGAATTCCCTCTTATATGTATGACATTATTAATAAATGGAAAAAAGCCAGAAATTTTTTGATGGCAAAATTATATAAAGAACCTTCTGTTTCAGAAATAAGTAAAAACACTAAAATCCCAATGGATCAGGCTGAAGAAATCAGTAAAACTATTTTTTCAATTGATAATATAGTTTCGTTAGATGTTCCAATTACCGAAGATTCAGAATCTTTTAAAAAAGAAACTTTGACAGATACTATTGTTAAAACGCCGGAATCTATTACAGAAATTATAAGAAATTCCCAAAATGTGCAAAAAGCTATAGATTTGTTACCGGAAAGAGAAGCAGAAATTATAAGAATGCGATTTGGCATAGATAATACATCTACATTTTCTTTAGATGAAATAGGTAAAAAAATGGACTTGTCCAGAGAAAGAGTAAGACAAATAGAATTAAAAGCATTCCAAAGATTGAAAAGTATATTTTTAAGATTGAAATTTGCAGACAACATAGATGTTGCCAAGTTAGTTCTTGACCAAAGAGGAACTAAACCTGACAGAAGAGCAAAAGCACTTTCGGTAGAAGAAGAGAAGAGAAGACAAAAAGACAGGAGAAAAGTATGGAAATAGTAGATGCTTTAAATAAGACTATTAGAGATATTCTTGATTTTCCTGTAAAAGGTATCGTTTTTAAAGATATTACCCCCCTGTTAGCCGATATTAACTTATATAATGCTGTCATTGATAAAATGGCTGAGCAATATAAAGATAAGAAAATTAATAAAGTTGTAGGTCTCGAATCAAGAGGCTTTATATTTGGGATATCTTTAGCACAGAAATTAGGAGTTTCATTTGTTCCTATCAGAAAACAAGGTAAATTGCCTTATAAAACTATTTCAACAGAATATTGTTTAGAATATGGTACAGCATGTATAGAAATACATACAGATGCAATATCTGAAAATGATAATGTTTTGGTGGTAGATGATTTACTTGCAACCGGAGGAACATCTGCTGCTGCTGTGGAATTAGTTAAAAAATTAAAAGGCAATGTAGTTGCTTGTGTATTTCTTATAGAATTATTGTTCTTAAATGGTAAGTCAAAACTTAAAGACATCGAAGTCTTTTCCATACTCAAATATTAATCAAATGCCCTGGTAGCTCAACTGGATAGAGCAGATCCGTCCTAAGGATAAGGTTGGAGGTTCAAGTCCTCTCTAGGGCATGTTTTTAATATATTTCATATATTAAAAACAGCTTAACATAAAACAAAAATCATTTATTGTAAATTTTTCAAATTTAACAGAGTGGGTAGTTGACCCACAGCAAGTTACTTTTTATCACGAGCCTAAAAAGTAACCAAAAAGACCCACCGCAGAGTATATTCCTTTATATTTTTTACTGCCATCACTGAACTTGAATTTTCCTTACAACATAATGAAACG
>Ga0265294_10003406_pt1 | contig 20336 bp, 17 predicted proteins | sample MunlanPumphouse3_FD_192504 | JGI IMG/M metagenome (GOLD analysis project Ga0265294, IMG submission 192504) | Groundwater microbial communities from a municipal landfill in Southern Ontario, Canada - Pumphouse #3 | ecosystem: Environmental > Aquatic > Deep subsurface > Groundwater | place...
ATTAGATACGATTCTTTCACCAAAATTGCCAGGTAAAAGGCATTATCCATACTTTAGTTACGAACTTTTAAAAATTAAGTCCTGTTTTATCTTTATTTATTTATAAACAAGAAGTACAACAAATTATTATATATTTGTGGAAGCTTCAGATTTGAGCAGTTATATTAATCTGAATTTAAATTGTTACAGTTATGAAAAACAACGAAGAAAACGACCTTAACGAAGTTTGGAAAACTCCGGAGATTACGGTATTCTCTATAAACGAAGAAACAGAACTTAGTCCAGGCAATGACAACATGGATGATTTTACTGAGAATAGTTGATTAGTCCATGTTTATCCTTCTATAATTAGTTATAATAACCATTTATAGAAAAACTATTATTTTACGAAAGTTTGTTCAAGAGGTGTAATATTATGAGTACAATTTGCGGCATTTATTACAAAGATAAGGCTGTCAATATCAGTGAATGCGAAGCCGTTATGGGCGAGCTTGGAAAATATAGATTTGACAAAACCGGGATCTTTAATGAAGGTCCCGTTTTTTTGGGTTGCCATATAAACTGTGTTACCACGGAATCTTTAAATGAAGTACTCCCTTATAAGGATAAAGTCAGTTCTCTTGTCATCACGGCGGATGCGATAATATACAACCGCCAGGAGCTTTTCGAGTTGCTTCCCATTTCAGAAGAGAACGAAGTTTTACCGGACAGTATATTGATTTTGGAAGCGTATAAAAAATGGGGAACCACCTGTACAGAAAGACTGATTGGGGATTATGCCTTCTCAATATGGGACACAGAAAAAAAGGAACTTTTCTGTGTCCGCGACCATGTAGGTAAAAGATCCTTCTATTATTATAACGATAGCAATGTTTTTGCTTTTTCCACGCTGATAAAGCCGCTGTTTAAAATTGAAGGCTTAAAAAAACAGCTAAATGAAACCTATATCGCTGACTTCTTGTCAAATCCATCTATCAGCCATGAAATCGATGCCAATATTACATTGTATGTAGATATTTATCAGCTTCCGCCTGCCCATGCAATGCTTGTGAATAAAGACGGCATAAAGTGCTGGCGATATTGGGAGATAAAAAAAACAAAGGAAATTCATTTTGAAACCGACAAAGAATATGAGGAAGCCTTCAGAAAGATTTACTCCGAAGCTGTAAAATGTCGGCTTAGAAGCGTCAAAAAGGTAGGCATTATGCTAAGCGGCGGATTGGATTCAGGTTCAGTGGCATGCTTTGCTGCACCGGAGTTGAAAAAGAGAAATGAGAGGCTGTATGGTTTTACACAAATTCCGATGGAAGATTATAAAAACTTTCTTCCTGACAGATTCTTGGCTGATGAACGTGAATATGTTGAAGAAATATGTAAGTTCACAGGCAATATTGAGTTTTATCCTATTGCTTCGAAATACAAAAGCTCCATTACAGAGATCGATGAAATGATTGAAACATTGGAGCAACCATACAAAATCTTTGAAAATTCCTATTGGATAAATGAAATTTTTAGAACAGCTTCCGATATGGGCATAAGCGTTCTACTAAGCGGCCAAACTGGAAACGCCACCGTATCGTGGGGTAGCTTTAATGCTTATGTCATATATTTGTTGAAAGCAGGGCGTTTTAAAACTTTTTTTAAAGAAATAAAAGTATATTCTGAACGAAAGAATATCAATAAAATTAGGTTATTCCTGAACACGCTCTTCAATTTCATGCCATACAGCGTTAAAGTATTAAAATACAAAATAAGGGGAGGAATTGATGCTCAAAACATTTTATCACCGATTAACAAAGATTTCTATAAGTCGATGAAGGTGAAAAAGAGATTTAAAAAGTATAATTTGGATCCACTGTATATTAGCCATGGTGACTCCTTTTGTGAACGTAAGAAAATATTAAGGACTGTAGTCTTCTCCCATATTGGCGCATTAGAAACAAAAACAGCATTAGCTTTCGGTGTCGAGAAGAGAGATCCGACCAGAGATAAAAGAGTAATTGAGTTTTGCATCAATCTTCCGGAAAACCAGTGGGTGCGAGACGGGGAGGAGAGACGGTTCATCCGCCATGCCATGGAGGGCTATATGCCGGACAAGGTAAGGCTCAACACAACCGTACGTGGAAGACAAGCCGCCGACTGGGTGCAAAGAATCATGCCTGAATGGAGAAAAACCTATGATGAAATCGCCACCATAGGTGAAAATGAGCTCGAAAGAAAATACCTTGATATTCCGAGAATTAAGCAATTGCTGAATCAGAACAGAGAGCTTAAATATGATGATGACGGAAATAGAGGCATACGGTTTTTAATAAGGGCACTCATCTTCACGCGGTTTCTTCGTAATCTGGAGCAGGACGAAGAATGGGTTGGCCATAAAAAAACGCGGGTCAAACCAGGAAACGACCAACGACAGTAAACGATCCGTTATTTTTCCCTCCCGTCACGACAATACCGGAGCATTTCAACCAAGCGTGCGCAGTCATCTTTTCAGGCTGATTTGGTTGGTTTAAACTAACACCGAAATAAATCACACTTTTTATATTTCTCCTTCGGAGCATCATCCGAACCGACAATGCCTGTTCAAAACATTTTGTGCGCCAAGGGCTTCGGCGGCTAGCCCGTAAAATTGAGATACGGATTCTTTCGAGCAACTCATTGGACGCTGTAGGAGCTGAAGCAGCCATTTCCGCATCTTCCTGACTTACCTGACAACCCAGCAAGGGAAGCAATTTGCGGAATGGTATCCAGAAAATCAGGATTCTCGCTATAGCAAGAAAGCACCAGGATTCCAGGAACAGCCAGTATTCTCCGATGGGTCGTTTTTTTAAAAGCTTGACTGCCATAACCGATTTTTACAACAATGTCTCTAAATAGTCGACCAATTGATCTGCATCACACGCAATCGGCCTGCGGATCTCCACGACGCTGTTTTTTTTGACAATGTCCGAAACCATCAAAAAACACAAACGTTTCAGCTCATTGCCTTGCAGTAACATGGGACGGTACACTTGTCCGACAAGGGCTTCAAAAGCATCCTTCCCACTCAACGTCCGATGAGTCAATTCAGGAATATCCCGTATTTTAAGAACAAACACTTTCTCTACAGGATATCGGTTCCGGTCAAATTGATCGTGGAAAAAGAAGCCGTATTTATCCATATTCTGCTGGATGCGAAACGACCTATCTTCAAATTGGGCATCATTCATTTTCTCCAGTGTATCGTCCCACAGTTTAATCATCGGATAGGAGGCAGCAACACGCACACCGGAAACGTCATTTTGCAGCACAACGACATCATCACTAAAAACGGTATAACCTTTCCTGTGCATACCAGCCAAAGTCGTTGACTTCCCTGCGTGGGAATCGCCGGTGATTAATGCCAGACCTTCACCCTGCTTTATTGCAGACGCATGGATAGGCAAACTGTTTCTGTGCAGCAAAACGGCCGCCATAACGGTTGCCAGCACATACAACCGGACACTACGACTGTCTTGCATGGGTCGGGAGGGTTCTATAACAATCTGATGTCCGTCGGTTGCGTAATACCGCGCTACATCATTCACTGTAAAAAGCAATGCCCTATCATTAATAATGTATGAAAAACTTTTCGCTGAAATCGTAGTTCCTTCAATGGAATCCGGCACCTCACCTACAATGTATTCAACGTCCGGAATATCAAAATCATAAACCAGCAGTTCAGGAAACTCCATGTCAGAAACAATCTTCAGACCAAAGCCCCAATACTTATATTTATGATTTGTTTGTCCCAATTTGTTTCGTTTAATGAAAAAATGTTGCCAAAAATACATTCTTTTCGTGACTTAAATTTATATTTGTTTAAAATTCATTATCGATCTAACATCATGAAAACAATTTCCATAGATTCTCTTGTGCAAAGGAAAGACAGCAATCTAATCATCAGCGAATTAGACGACGATCTCATCATGATGGATATGGAAAGCGGCTCTTATCTGAGTTTGAACAAAACCGGAAGGATCATTTGGGAGCAGCTTGAGCAGCCCGTCTTGGTTGGTGACCTCATTCAACAGTTGATGAAAAGGTTTTCGATTGATGAAAAGACATGTACTACAGAAACAATTGCTTTTCTTAACAAAATTGCTGGACAAAAGGCATTACGCATATATTAAACTGATTATCAAATTTAAATATTCACAATTTCTCGAAATCACCGACATTCTCCGGGTGGGGAAAGACAACGTTTAGCCCTTGCCAAAGTGCTGCTTCGTAAAACACTTTTGCTATTGCTTGATGAATCAACATCCGCATTAGATCCCGACACAGAAAGGAGCATCATGGAATGCCTTGCAAACCTAAAGAAAGAATTGACGATTGTCTTTGTGACACATCGCAGTTACTTGTCAGAATACTTTGATGCTAAAATTGAAATTTCATCTTGAGGTCAATTAAGGAGTACTTTTTTCACCTCTCTGGTCTGTTAAAGCTGTTAAATGTTATTGTGTTTGGTTTTGCACAAATATTAGATGCAAAAGACGGCGTAAAGCGGCACTGATTTTATGCCATTCTCCAATCCGAAATTCTTCTTTGATATGCGAATAGAGTAGGTGGTTTTGTATTTTTCGGAGAAAACGCCTAAACTCTTTGAGCGGGTTCTCCTGCCTTTTTTCACTTCAATGGGCACCACTGCACCATCCATTTGAAGAACAAAATCCACCTCGGCTTTGCCATCGCTCTGCCAGTACCACAATTTATAACCTTTTGCGGCAAAAGCCTGTGCTACATAATTTTCGGTCATTGCCCCAAGGAACGTGTTATCCTCGTCTATGGTAGATAGTATGGTTTGTAAGGGTACTTCTGAACGCAAAGTAAGCATGCCGATATCACCCATATACATTTTGAAGTTACTCAAGTCTGCATATGCGTTTATTGGAATGTAACCGTGTTCCAGACGTTGGCATTTGAGGACAACTCCGGCAAAGATAAGCCATTCTATAGCCTCGCCGAAAATGGTAGCAGTACCTCCCCGCTGCACTACTTTATATTGAAATTTTGTGTTTTCTTTGGCAAGTTGGGCAGGAATGGAATTGTAGCAAGCCCGTATTTTGATACTTGTTACCGGTTCGGCATATTTTGCCATATCTGCAATATATTCGTTGAGTATATTGTTTTGTATTGGCTGCACTTTTACAAAGCTATTGGTCGTAATAAAGCTGACTATGGCTGCAGGCATTCCTCCTACAATAAAATATTGTTTGTACAGTTCCAACGCTATTTGGTGCAAAGCCTCCGGCATGGCACTATTTTGGGCGTAATGAGTTTTAATTTCTTCGGCAAGTTGTTCTCTGTTCATAGCCCACAAAAACTCTTCAAAGTCAAGAGGGTACATATTCATCTCATTGACCTTGCCCACGGGAAATGAATATTTTTGACGATTAAGAGCCACACCAAGCAGTGAGCCTGCTGCTACAACGTGATATTCAGGTGTTTGTTCATAAAAGTACTTCAAGGATGTTAAAGCTCTCTCGCAGGCTTGGATTTCGTCAAAAATCAGGAGTGTCTTTCCTGCCGTAATTTTCTGCCCTTTTGCTGCTTCAAGAAATTGAATGATTTTCTTAGGGTCCAGTTCGGTTTCAAAAAACCGACACAACGCCCCTTCGATTTCCATATTAAGGTATAGAACGTTATCGAAATATTCCTTACCGAATAGTTCCAGAATATAAGTTTTACCTACCTGGCGTGCTCCGTTAATAATCAAAGGCATTCGCCCTTTCTGGTTCTTCCACTCCGCAAGGGCTTTGCTGATTTTTCTTTTCATCGTATATTTTTCTTACAAATATACAAATATGTTCCAAATAATCAAAATTTGATGACTTATTTGAATATAAAGATCGTATCCGTTCACTTTTCTGCATAGAATTTATAAAAAGTGTTTCATCCAACAAAAATATCTTTAAATCATTGACGCAATCACTTCCTTGATCTGAGCAGACAATGCATCAGCTTCGGTTTGAGTCTTGGCTTCAGAACAGATACGGATAATCGGTTCTGTATTGGACTTACGCAGATGCACCCATTTTTCAGAAAAATCAATCTTGACACCATCTATGTCATTCACTTCTTCTTTGGCATAACGCACCTTAACAGCAGCAAGAATGGCATCCACATCAATTTGCGGAGTAAGTTCAACCTTCTGTTTGATAATGAAATATGCAGGATAAGTAGCCTTCAGTTCAGAGACAGACTTCTTGCTGTGTGCCAGATGAGAGAGGAAGAGTGCGATACCAACCAAGGCATCGCGTCCATAATGACTTTCCGGATAAATGACCCCGCCATTGCCTTCACCGCCAATGACGGCATTGGTATCTTTCATCTTTGTCACAACATTGACTTCACCGACGGCTGCCGGCGTATAGTTCCCGCCATGTGCCCTGGTCACATCCCGCAAAGCTCTTGTGGAGCTGAGATTGGATACTGTATTACCGGGCGTATGAGACAAAACATAGTCGGCAACGGATACCAAAGTATATTCTTCCCCAAACATTTCACCGTCCTCACAAATGATGGCCAAACGGTCCACGTCAGGATCAACGACAAAACCGACATCTGCTTTTTCCGTTTTCATACGGGAAGCAATTTCAGTCAAATTTTGAGGTACGGGTTCCGGATTGTGTGCAAACTGTCCGTTCGGCGTACTGTTCAGCCCAACCACATTTTCAACGCCCAAAGCCTTCAACAACGGAGGAAGAATGATTCCACCCACCGAGTTGACAGTATCAATGACAACCTTAAAATTTGCTTTTCTGATAGCTTCAACATCAACGAGTTTCAAAGCCAGTACAGCATCAATATGTTTTTGACCAAAAGAAAAATCTTCATACAAATGACCAAGTTCATCTACCGGAGAGAAAATAAAATCATCAGCTTCAGCTGTCTTCAATACGAAATCACCTTCTGATGCATCAAGAAATTCTCCGTTTTCATTGAGCAGTTTCAAGGCATTCCAATGTTTTGGATTGTGACTGGCAGTAAGAATGATTCCGCCATCTGCACCTGCCATGGTTACAGCCAGTTCTGTTGTCGGAGTGGTGGCCAGTCCGATATTGATTACATCAAAACCCATCCCCATCAAGGTTCCGGAAACAATCTGAAAGACCATATCCCCTGAAATACGGGCATCTCTTCCAACCACCACTTTATTGGATTTTTTGGTCGAATTCAAGCGTACCCAGTGTGAATAGGAGGCTGTAAACTTTACGATATCAAGAGGGTTCAAACCCTCCCCGGCTTTTCCGCCGATCGTGCCGCGGATTCCGGAAATAGATTTAATTAGACTCATTATAAATTAATTTGAAGAACGATAAAAACGTTGTCAAGTTATTCCTGAAACTTGAACCTTAATTCATAGAAATAGGCTGCCAAAGAAGAAGAAGTGCTGGAATAATAAGACATCCCTAAATCAGCCGGAGCGATGATGAGAACATGCCCGTTGTTTCCTACATAAGTCAAAGCCTCATGCCAAGCCAAGCAATCTCCATAGGTCGTTGCAGAACAAACATTGTTGTAATTGATGACCTCCGGGAAAGCCGCAGAATTCATGTTGCCGTAAGTGGTGTCTCCGTCCATATTTATTTCGAAATATCTGACACAGATAGGTCTATTCTTTGGAATGGTATCAATGAAATACGTACCGGTATCAATAACATGTATGTATAACCCGCTTTCAGTTTTATAAAAGACACTGTCAGGCCAGGGAACTTTCTTTGGAATGGTTGATGTCACCGTATAACCGCGCGATTTCATAAAAGCACTGATACTGGCTTTTTCTGCAGCCAATTGTTCTGCATACGTTTCACTATCACTACAAGAATAAAACGCACCGGCCAAAATCGCAAACAGAGCAAAAATACAGAATCGTTGTTTCATACAAAAATTAATCTTTTTCAGATAGTTTCATTTTCACCCTACAAAGATAATTAATTCCATCATTTCAGTCGAATAGTTAACATAATTTGTGGGTAAACGCATTTAAAAGATGTATTTTGGCAGCGAATCCTCCAATAACCGCAAAGCATCTTCCATTGACCCATAAAATTCTCCGCCTGATGCATTCAGATGACCGCCTCCGTCGAAGAGTTCTGAAGCTATCCTATTGGTTGGGAAAGTGCCACGCGAACGGAAAGAAATTTTGATCTTGTCTGTATCTTCTCTGAAAAAGACGGTAAAGAAAATACCATCAATGCTGAGCGGCAGATTGACAAATCCCTCCGTATCCCCTACCTGATAGTCGTAATCCTTCAAATCTTTCAGAGACAGAGACATGACAGCTGTGTGATATTCAGGCATGACTTTCATCCGGTGATTCAGAACAAACCCCATCAGACGCATCCGGTCTGCAGAATAGTTATTGAAGACTTTGTTGTATATATCATCCTTGTCAATTCCTTTTCGGATAAGCTGAGAGATGATAAAGTACATCTCCTCATTGTTGGAATTATAGGTAAAGGCACCTGTATCTGTCATCATACCGGTATAAACACATTCGGCACACGCCAATGTCATTTCATCAAAACAACCGGAACGACAAATATAACGGAACACTATTTCACTCGTCGAAGCAAACTGGGGGTATGAGATCTGCACATCGGCAAACTGATCAGGACCGGGATGATGGTCAAACATCAGTTTCTTAGCCTTTGATTGTTCAATCTTTTCACCCAATGTACCAAGACGTTTGAGTTGATTGAAATCCAAACATACAATCATATCGGCTTTACAAAGGAAAGACTCGCAAGCTTCCGGGTCTTTTTCATACACCAAAGCTTTGTTTGCACCAGGCATCCAGTCCAAAAAACCAGGAAATGGATCAGGATACATCACTTGAACATTTTTCCCCTGTTGGGTCAGGAAATCCGCCATGGCCAGACTTGATCCAAGTGCATCGCCATCAGGCCCTTGGTGAGAGACTATAGCCACAACGTCAGAATGATGGAGCAAATGTTTGGCACGCTGAATCAGGTCTTCCGAAATAATTTTAGTAATCATTGATTTCTTTTTTCGCAAATGTACGAATTTGCAAAGATTACACAAAGACATTCCCTTTATTGAACCATAAAATAATGACTGATAGAAGTGAACTGCAAAAACAAGATAAAGAAAAAGACAGCGAAAATCCACTTCCGCTTTTTTAGAAGAAGCCAGACAAAAAATGCACCCATCAAGGCATAAAGCATCAGCACTTCGATTTTCTGGATCTCGATATCTTGTGTCAAGGCATAAGGCAGTTCACTTGCGGTTTTAACAAACCATTGGAACCAGTGCAGACTACCATTCAGGCACGAAGTCAGAAATGTTCCCAAATAAGGGATATCACTCAGAAACAGGAAAGCAAATGCCAGATAAATAATCAATCCGGAAGCAGGGACAGCCACCAAGTTATTGAGTAAGAAATAATTGGGGAACTGATGAAAATGATAAATGGTCAATGGTGCTGTTCCAAGTTGAGCGACAACAGAAAGACAAGTCATTTTCCAAAGATAGTCCGTCACTTTAGAAGAAGATTTCCACAATCCTATGAGCCGTGTATGCACAACAACAATCGAAATCACGGCACAATAACTCAGTTCAAAACCCAAGTCAAAAAGCAAGGATGGATTCCAAAGCAACAATACAAATGCGGAAAACAATACGGTATTGATGGTTTGTGTCTTTCGGTGCAGACAGCCTCCAAATGCCAGCAAAGAAAACATCAATGCCGACCGCACCACCGAAGGAGACAATCCGGTCATAAAGGCATAACACCACAAAAGGAACATGATCAATATTTGCTTGAAAATCCGGATTTTCTCAAATCGGTTGCAAAAGGAAAGCAAGAATTCCAGTATCGCATAAACGACTGCCACATGAAGGCCGCTGACTGACAAGATATGGGAAACCCCGGAAACGGAAAATTGTTGTTTGGTTTCTGAGGTTAAAAGATGGACGCTGCCTAAAGTCAATGCCGAAACCAGTGAAAATTCATCACCGGAAATTCCGGCATGGCTAAAACGTGATAGAAGCACCGTTCGCATACGTTCTGCGGAAGTCCTTAAGTTGAGGGAAGACGCCCTGGTTTGAATTTTCCAAGCATTTGAAGGGACATAAGCGGTTGCGCAAATCCCCTTATTCTGCAACCAGGCAGCATAATCAAAAACTTTCGGATCTGGAGGAGATTCCAGCTTTTGCGGCTTTATGCAGACTAACAAACGGTCACCCATTTCCAAAGATTTGGATTTTTCATCCCTGGCGAGATAAAGCTGCAAATGTTTTCCTCTCCATGCATGGTCGAATGAACTGACAACGGAAACCTGCACCTGTCTGGATTTCGGTTTTTCAACCGGTATGGTCTCCATTTTCACCAGTGCAAAAATATGCTGGTTTTCTTCAGATGGGAAAAGGGACTTTTGATGTTCATATCCCGCAGAAAAAGCACCAAGACCCAGCCACAGACAGATGATGCTTATACCAGGCATCCAGCGTCCGGTCCAGGAGGTTGCCATCCGATCCTCTATATATCTAAACAAAATCAGACCCCATGCGCCAAAAAGCAATAGACTAAAGGCTAATTTGAGGTGATTTGAGATAAAGACAGCACCCCACAAATAAGGCACCAATAACCTGAATGTAGGGACGATATGGACAAAACGAAGCAACATGCGGCAAATTTTACCGCAAATATACGATTAATATTTTGTAAATATTAGATTAATTAATTATTTAATCCTGATGATTGCATTTTTGGGATCAGGCGAATTGAAGACATAGCTTCCGGCAACCAGAACATCAGCACCGGCATCATAGAGTGCTGCTGCATTTTGATCGGAAACACCGCCGTCAATCTGTATCAATGCCTTGCTGTTCCTACGGAGAATCAATTCCTTCAAATCCCTTATTTTTTTGTAGGTATTTTCAATAAAGGCCTGTCCGGCAAAACCAGGATTGACAGACATCAATAATACCAAATCTAAATCTGCGACAATGTCTTCCAGAAGAGCAACCGGTGTGTGCGGATTCAGGGTAACACCAGCTTTCATCTCATTCTTGTGAATTTCCTGAACAGTACGGTTCAGATGGGTACAGGCTTCATAATGCACATTCATCATATAAGCGTTCAGGTCTCGTACCTGTCCTACAAATTTCTGAGGTTCCACAATCATCAGATGGACGTCCAATGGTTTTTTGCAAATTTTCGACACTTGCTTCATGATAGGAAATCCAAAAGAAATATTCGGAACGAAAACGCCGTCCATTACATCTAAATGCAACCAATCAGCCTGACTGTCATTAATCATTTCAATATCCGCCCGAAGATCCAAAAAATTTGCGGATAATAAAGAAGGTGCTACCATGCGCATAGTTGGAAATTTTTATGAATCACAAAGGAACAAAAAAAAAAGAAATGCTCAAAGAAAGTGAAGCATCAATACGAACCAACAAAAAGACGGAAGTCAAACCAAGATGGGAGGGCTTCCGTCGTTTTTGTATGGACTTTTTAAAGTCTCAATTAAGGATCAAATCAGCCTTTTCACTCAAATTTCCTTGGTTTGGTGAATAGGTCCTGGCAAAATTTCTCAAAAAATCGAGGGTAGCTTGAGACGGCTGAGCGGATACTCTTCTAACCCTTTTCTGTGGATTTAAAATCGGTGTAGAATTTTGAATCATAGGCATCATAAAATAAGTTTCTAATAAAACGGAGAACTTTCTCACATATTATTAGAAACCCTATAATTATTTTACACTTTTTGAACGTTTTCAAAAAGGTAAGCCTAAAGCTTAGTATGCCAGGGAAATACTCTTCTCTTCCACCATGCGCCGCATGTTCAAAACGGCATAACGCATACGTCCCAACGCCGTATTGATGCTGACGCCGGTCATATCTGCGATTTCCTTAAAACTGCGATCCTCATAAAAGCGTAAACGAACAACTTCTTGCTGGTTATCCGGCAAATGTTGCATCAGTTTTCGAACATCACGAAACACTTGATCACGTACCATCATGTCTTCCACATTATCATCACAAAGTTTGGAATTGTTAAACAAATCAACCTCGGCAAATTCTTCATTGCTGACGGTATTTTCATTGCGTTCCCTTCTAAAAAGGTCAATGATTTGGTTATGGGCAATTCTGGTCACCCAAGAGTAAAATTTGCCATTGTCGACATACCTTCCCTGCTTAATGGTGATGATGGCTTTCATAAAAGATTCCTGAAAGATATCTTCAGCCAGATCCCGATTACGCACAATAACATATATGTACGTAAAAACGCGGTTTTTATGCCGGTTCAATAAAACATCAAAAGCTTGATTGTTTCCATTTGAAAACAGGTCGACCAACTGTTCATCGGTCATCGTTTTAATCGTGTCCATTGTACTTTCTTTAAAAAATCAAAGAGTAGCAGTAGATCGATAGGCAAATGGATTTAAAGGTTTAGGATGCAAATAAAGGGACTATTTTAAAGAAAACCAAATAAATTGTAATTATTTTAAATTTTCAGACAAAAATACACTCCGAAATTCTGGAAAATCCACGTAAAAAGTCATCGGTAGCCAAGGCTTTTCTACCTGCAAGCTGAAGCCTTTTCAGTATGATAAATCCATCATTGACAGCCACTTTGAGCTCTTTTTTCCCATCAGTGACGAGTGTTCCTGATACAAGGCCATGCGAGTCCAATGCATATTCGGCTTCAAAAATCTTCACGCCCAATATTTCTCCTTCGGCTGATTGTAATTCAGACCAAGCGACAGGAAATGGTGACAGACCACGGATGAAATCATGAATCTGGACACATCCACGCGTCCAGTCAACCCGGGTATTTTCCTTAAACAACTTTGGAGCAGGCTTCAATGCTGTTTTATCTGAAATCATCACATTCTGGGGACGAGCATGAACAGAGCCATCCATCATCGCATCCACCGTTTTCCGAACCATTCGTCCGCCAAGTTCCATCAGTCTGTCATGGACAGAACCCATATTTTCATCGGGGCCGATTCCGATTTTTTCCTGAAACAACAGATCTCCGGTATCGATTTCATGTCGAAGGGAGAAAGTGGTCACGCCGGTTTCTTTTTCACCGTTGATCACTGCCCAGTTGATGGGAGCAGCACCACGGTACTGAGGCAAAAGCGAAGCATGCAGGTTAAAAGTGCCCATAGGAGGCATGGCCCACACCACCTCAGGAAGCATCCTGAAAGCAACTACGATCTGAAGGTCGGCACGGAAGGCATTCAGTTCTTTCAGAAAAGTCGGATCTTTGAGCTTTTCCGGCTGCAGCAACGGCAAATTTTGAGACAGCGCATATTTCTTGACAGGTGAGAATTGAAGCTTCATACCCCGGCCTGCCGGTTTGTCAGGCATCGTAACGACACAGACCACCTGATATCCGCCTTCAACCAGCACTTTCAACGGTTCCACCGCAAAATCAGGCGTCCCCATGTATACTATTCTCAAATTTTCCTTGTTCATATTTTTACAAAAAAATCAGCAGCTCCGACTCCTGAAAAATCCATTCAAAGATAAAGCAATAAAATGAAGGAATAATGCCTACTCGTCTGAAAAGTGCACCAAAACCTTACGGTAAGAATTGAAGATTTTTGACTTGGAAACAAAACCGACATATTTATCGTTTTCATCAATTACCGGCAAATTCCAGGCATTGGTATCGTCAAAAATCTTCATTACTTTCTCCATAGGGTCATTGATTCGAAGTTTTGCAGGAGGCGAAGTCATGAGTTTCCGTACTTTGAAGCGCATGTACAAATCTTTGCGAAACATGATATTTCGGATATCATCGAGCAAGACAATACCCAAAAGCATGTCGTTGTCATCAGTGACAGGAAAAACATTGCGCTTGGCTGTTGAAATGACTTTCACCAGATCACCCAGATACATTTCCGGATGAACCACGTCAAAATCCTTTTCAATCACATTTTCCACCTTCATCAGGGTGAGCACGGCCTTATCCTTGTGGTGTGTGACCAGCTCCCCTTTCTGAGCCAGACGCATGGAATAAATACTGTGCTTTTCAAACAAAAAGATGGTGAGATAAGATACACTGGAAACAATCATCAATGGCAGAAATAGTTGAAAGCCACCTGTCAGTTCGGCAATGAGGAATATGCCGGTCAAAGGTGCATGCATCACTGCCGACATCATGCCGGCCATACCCAGTAACGCAAAGTTTTGTTCCGAGACATCGGAAATACCCAATTCATTGAATGAATGTGCCACCACAAAACCGACCAAAGCCCCCACGAACAAACTTGGAGCAAAGACCCCTCCCACTCCGCCGGCACCATTGGTTGAAGCCGATGCAAAAATCTTGAAAAAAATGATCAGACACATATAACCGATCAGTAACCAGACATTGTCTTTATAAGCATAAAAAAAACTGCCTTCCGTTAAGATATCAGGCTGGCCGTTAATAAGCTGTGCTATAGTCGTATATCCTTCTCCGTACAATGGAGGAAACAGGAAAATCAGGACACTGAGCACCACGGCCCCAAGTAATAATTTAGAATATGGATTCTCCATCTTTCGATACCAACCTTCCACTTTATTCATGCCTCTGATCAGATAAAGGGCTACAAGTCCGCAGGCTATTCCAAGGATAATGGCCCAGGGAATCCTGTTTAACAGAAACGGATCGGACATGGAAAACTCAAACATGGGTTGAGTGCCTGTCACAAAATAAGAAAGGGAAGCAGCGGTAACCGACGTGACCATCAAAGGTAACACGAATGCAGCCGTCATGTCAAGCATCAACACTTCAATCGTGAAAAAGAGTCCTGCAATCGGTGCCTTGAAAATACCGGCAATGGCACCGGCAGCACCACAACCCATCAACAACATCAACGTCTTCTGGTTCATCTTGAAATAGCTGCCTAGATTGGAGCCGATGGCAGCTCCGGTCAACACGATAGGTGCTTCAGCTCCTAAAGACCCTCCCATGCCGATGGTCAGGGAACTACCGACGATGGAAGTCCACATATTGTGTCTTTTCAGACGACCTTGTCTGCGGGAAATGGCATAAAGAATATGGGTGACTCCATGACTGATATCATCACGGACAATATAACGTACAAAAAGGGAGGCCAAAAAAATGCCGATAGCCGGATACAACAAATACAGGTAATTGGCTGAATCAACAGCAAAAGCGGATGTCAGGAAATGCTGGATGATCTCGATCAGTCTCTTCAAAACCAGAGCAGCAATGGCTGTCAGGATTCCGACCACAAAGCTTAGTATCAATATGAAATTCGATTCCTTGATATGCTTCTCCCGCCAGCGAATAAAATTCAAATACCGCTCACTTTCCATCATTTAACCAGCCATTATTATTTCGGCAAAGAACAACAATTTTTATAAATGTTGCAAACCAAAAACAGGAATTAATAAAACGAGCGTGGATAAAGCCCTGAAAGTTCATTAAAAAATCCTCAACTTTTGCAGTTGATCCTTCATTCTCAGATTTTACAGTTGAGCCACATTTATTTACTGCCCATTCCCGGAAAGTAATGGTTTTATGGTAAATACAAGAATTTTCAGGACAATCAACAGACTCTGGTTTTCCAGGTAAATAATATCATACTCCAGACGCCGAATCATTTTTTCCACGGTATCGGCATACCCGAATTTCACCATCCCCCAAGAAGTCACCCCGGGAAGAACACTTTGTATCAAATAATAATGAGGTGCTTTGGTTACAATCTGATCCACAAAATATTGCCTTTCAGGACGAGGCCCAACCAAAGACATGTCCCCTTTGAGTACATTCCAAAACTGAGGCAACTCATCCAGCCTGTATTTTCGCATAAAACGTCCGAATGGCGTCACTCTCGAATCATCCACACTGGACAAGAGAGGGCCATCAGGTTCCGCGTCCATATACATGGTACGGAATTTATAAATCTTGAATTTTCTACCCTTTTTCCCCACCCGTTCCTGTGCATAAAAGACGCAACCATCAGAGTCCATTCGGACACGAATGGCCAAACACAAATACAACGGAGACAAAACGATGAGTAACAGCAGAGAAACGAATCTATCAAAGAATGACTTGACTGTTTTCTGCCACTCGGACATGGATGATGGAGTCAGATTGATCATCGGAATGCCAAAAAGAGAAAACAAGGAAACTTTTCCGGACAAGATATCCTGTTTGGAGGCAAAGGCTTTGATGGGTAGACGATACACATAGGACTGATCCAGCAATTGCTGAGTCGTATCAGGGTCATGGCTGTCTATGGCAAAAATCAATTCTTCCACCTGGTACTGAGCTATCAGCAAGCCAAGTTGATTCATGTCGCCGATGATTTCTTCAGACGGGACCATCTCTTTTTCCAACCCTGTACGGATAAAACCCTTTAATTGATAAATGAAATTACTGCGGTATGAATTGAATTCACCCAAAGCCCTCCGTGCATTTTCACCTGTACCGACAATCAGGATAGGGACACAATAACGCCCCTTTGACTGATGATAAATCAGCGGGCCGGTCTGTATCAAACGGAAAATCCATGTACATATAAACTGGATGGCAAAAAAGCCGATGATTATTTCATAATACAAATCCGGCCCTTCCGGATAGTCATCGACAATAATCAGAAAAAACAATAACAGAACTCCAATCAATGCACAAATGGCTGTATTCAAAATGTCACCGAGATTGGTCTTGCGACGGGGATGGACATAATAACCGCTAAAGTAATAAATCACCAGCCAGTAAAGAGGCACCAGAAAGCTCATCCAAATGGCTTTGGAGGAAAGCAGAAACTCTGTCAGCGTTGAAAAATAGATGGTATGGCGAAAGACATTGAAACGAAAGACACTGAATATTTGCCAGGCAATAAATGCCGACAAAAAGTCAAACAAGAGATAGGCCAGTATTCTTTTTTTATCGTTCATGTCAAATAAGCCGGGATTAAGCATCAGATTAAGCCACCCCGAATTTAGTTAAAACGTCTCAGAATATATTTTAGTGTGTATATTTTTTATTTTCTAATTATTTCAATCTTTCCTCCAAGTCCGAGTTTAAGGATGGATGAAGGTTTGGCCGGTGTTTTGTCCGTTCTTCTGTAATCCACGACATAGTCTACCGCTGATATGATTTCCGGGGAAATCTCATCAAAAAATCTGGGGGAAGGTTCACCGCTCACGTTGGCCGATGTAGACACAATCGCTTTTCGGAAGCGTTCACAAAGCTGTTTCGAAAATGATTCCTTTGTTACACGTATGCCCACACTGCCATCTTCGGCCAAAAGATTGGGAGCCAGATTACGGCCTCCCGGATAAATGATGGTCAGCGGATTTTCCGCCAGTTCCACCAAATCCCACGCCACCTCCGGAACTTCCTGAACGTAGAAATCCAATTTGACAGGATGATCTATCAATACAAGCAAAGCTTTGCTGTCTGACCGTTTCTTGATTTCAAATACCCGGCGCACAGCTGCTTCGTTGGTGGCATCACAGCCAATTCCCCAAATCGTGTCGGTCGGATATAGAATCACACCACCCTTGTAAAGTACTTCCTGAGCTTTTTTGATCTCCTCGTTCATATTAATTGAATTTTTAGCACAAATATAACCAGAATTTGGTGACGTATGAATGAAGTACATCATACATTTTGATTTCGAAATTGTCTCTCAACATATTAGTGATTATTTTATAACTTTAGCAAACAAGCTTCGAATTTATCCCAAAAAAGCACTATCTTTACAACTCTCTTTATTAAAGTATCCAGCCAAAACGTGTTATACATGGGCTGGGAAGACCTTGAGGTTAGCTTAAACTGCCTCAATTCGGAGCTGAAAGAAAAAAATAATATATATAATGATTAACAAATGGAATTATTTAACCCTCACATCCGACCAGACCGCCCAAAAGGAATCCCTCGCAAAAGAGCTGGGGATCAGCCCGATATTGGCGCATCTACTGGTACAGCGAGGGATTAAAAGTTTTGATCAGGCCAAACAATTTTTTCGTCCCCAACTCTCTGATTTGCATGATCCATTTCTGATGAATGACATGGATAAAGCGGTAGCACGTCTGAATGCTGCTTTGCAAAAGAAAGAGCATATCCTCATTTACGGCGATTATGACGTTGATGGAACCTCGGCGGTCGCTTTGGTTTACAAGTTCCTCCAACAGTTCACATCAAACATCGGTTACTATATTCCGGATCGTTACGGAGAAGGTTATGGCATTTCCCATAAAGGCATAGATTTTGCCGCAGAGAATGGCTACAAGTTGATGATTGCCCTCGATTGCGGCATCAAGGCTATTGAAAAAATCGATTATGCCAAAACGAAAGGTATCGATTTTATCATTTGCGACCACCATGTACCTGACGACAAACTACCCGATGCGATCGCCGTGCTGGATGCCAAACGCGTCGATTCAACCTATCCCTACGACCAGTTGTCGGGCTGTGGTGTAGGCTTCAAGTTCATGCAGGCTTTTGCCCAGAACAACAACATCAAGTTTTCTGATTTGACGCCATTACTTGACTTGGTCGCCGTCAGCATCGCATCCGATATCGTTCCCATCACCGGGGAAAACCGCATTCTGGCACATTATGGCTTAAAACAATTGAATTCCAACCCCAGTGTCGGGCTCAAGGCCATCATTGAAACTTGTGGTTTGATAGACAAAGATATCACCATCAGTGACATCGTCTTCAAGATCGGACCACGCCTCAACGCCTCCGGAAGGATTGAAACCGGTAACGAATCGGTAGAATTGATGACCACCAACGACCCGGTCATTGCAAGAAGGAAAAGTGGTGAAATCAACCAATACAACCAAACCAGAAAAGACCTGGACAAAAACATCACAGAAGAGGCCAACTCTGCTTTGCAAGCTTGCACCAACCTGTCTGACAGAAAGGGCATCGTTGTCTACAACAAAGAATGGCACAAAGGGGTAATAGGCATCGTGGCATCCAGACTGACCGAAGAATATTACCGTCCCGCCATTGTCCTGACACGTACCGATGATTTAGCTACAGGATCCGCCCGTTCCGTTCCGGGTTTTGACATCTATAAAGCCATCGATCACTGCCGCGACTTGTTGGAGAATTTCGGCGGGCATACGTATGCTGCCGGTCTATCCATGAAAGTGGAGAAAGTTCCGGAATTCACGAAACGTTTTGAGGATTATGTAGCCAAGAATATCTTACCGGAACAGATGGTACCTACTGTAGACATCGATGAGGAATTATCTTTCAAGGAAATAACACCGAAATTCATTCGTCAACTGAAACTATTCAGTCCATTCGGGCCTGATAACGCCAAGCCGACATTTTGCACCAAAAGCGTCAGCGACTACGGAACCAGCCGTCTTTTTGGCCGGGAAATGAATCACCTGAAGCTGGAGCTGATTGACAAGGATTCCCAGAACATCATGAACGGTATCGCCTTTTCACAGCAAAAGCACATCAACTATGTCAAAAGCAGGAATACTTTTGACATCGCTTATTCCATTGAAGAGAACAACTACAATGGCGGGAATTATACACAATTGCTGATCAAGGATATCAAGACCGAAGGAAACGAACAATAACTGCGGTTTACTGCTAAATGGTTAATTCATGAGCATTTACCACGACATTCTGAAAAAGTATTGGGGATATGCCGATTTTCGGGATTTGCAGGAGGACATCATCCAATCTGTATGCGAAGGTCGGGATACCTTGGCATTGATGCCGACAGGCGGCGGAAAATCCATCACCTTCCAAATTCCTGCCCTTGCCATGGACGGCATTTGTCTGGTAGTCACCCCGCTGATCGCCCTCATGAAAGACCAGGTGGAAAACCTGAAAAGCAGGGGCATCAAAGCTGCAGCCATTTATTCCGGAATGACTCAAAAAGAAATCCTGATCACGCTCGACAACTGCCTCTATGGCGATTACAAATTTTTGTATGTTTCTCCTGAGCGACTCAGCACGGAAACTTTCGTCAGTAGGATCAAATTCATGCAAGTCAACCTGATTGCCGTTGACGAATCTCATTGCATCTCCCAGTGGGGTTATGATTTCAGGCCCTCCTATCTGAACATTGCCGAAATCAGGGATATCCTGCCTAACGTTCCGGTTTTGGCCCTGACAGCTACGGCAACCCCTGAAGTGGTGAAAGATATCCAGCAAAGGTTACATTTCCCTAAACCCAATGTCTTTCAGAAAAGCTTTGAAAGAAGCAATCTGGCTTATGTAGTCAGGCATGTCGAAGACAAGGAGAAAATGTTGCTGAAAATTCTGGACAAAACGCCGGGATCAGCTGTCGTCTATGTACGCAGCCGCAAGAATACCAAAGAAATATCCGAC
>Ga0265294_10003407_pt1 | contig 20334 bp, 15 predicted proteins | sample MunlanPumphouse3_FD_192504 | JGI IMG/M metagenome (GOLD analysis project Ga0265294, IMG submission 192504) | Groundwater microbial communities from a municipal landfill in Southern Ontario, Canada - Pumphouse #3 | ecosystem: Environmental > Aquatic > Deep subsurface > Groundwater | place...
GGAGTCATTATTTCTATTCTTGGTTTGTAACCAATTTTTGGCAAATTTTCTCTAGCATAAACAAGTATTTTTCTTTGATCCACTCCGCCATATTGTACATCAACACTCAAGTATTCTTCATCAAGGGCTTGAAGTAGGGGGTAAATTAATCCACTTAATTTAGGATTGTCACCCATTTTTACTACATCACTAGCTGCTTTAGTTGCATCGTGCACTGTAGTGAATGAACTTAGTTTTAATACATCAAACATATACTTTTCGCTTAATTGGAAACTTGATCCTTTAACAAATTCTAATTTTTCGATATCTGCACCCGCGCTTTTTAGCATTCCTCTAATCACTAACTTGTAGTACTCGTATCTATTGTCAAGTAAATTCCAAGGGCAATTATCAAGCGAACCGTGTACATCTGCAAGAAGAATTTTTGCTTTGAACCCAGCTTTCATAAAATCAGCTACTTTAGTTGCCCAAACAAAGTAACCAATGTGTGGTCTCCCAGTGACACTAGTCCCAATATACATTACTGGTTCTTCTTTTTTCTCAAGAAGATTCTTTAATTCGCTTTCTGTAATAACTTCAATAGTGTTTCTTGTAATAAGATTATACCTTTCATCAATACTCAAAACCATTTCTAACCAACTTTCTTTAATATTTAATTAATTCTAATTATTAATTCTTTTAATCAATCATTTTTTATAGTTTGAGGAAATCCTTGTCTTTTCGTTCTAACTCTAATTTGTTAAAAAGCATTGAAGTTAATTGAGTTGGAGTAAATATTCCTTTTTCACAAATAATGCCTTCTATTTGTTTTGAATCACTCCTGTCAAAAGCAGGGTTAATTAATTTAACTTTCTTTGAATAATTTTTATCTTTATTATTTATAATTTCTTTAAGTTCTCTTTGTTCAATAACCTCATCTTTTCCAAAAAAAGTTTCTGGTTCAAATTTGTGGGTTGAAGCAACTACATAGTGGAGTACATCATATTTTTTGCATAACGAACTAATTTGGTTAGTCCCAATTTTATTAATAACATCCCCATCAGCTAAAATTGCGTCAGAGCCTGAAAAAAAATAATTGCATTCTTTCATCACAGTTGAAGCGGCATTATCTACAATTAGAGTGACATTAATTCCTGCACTAGCCAATTCTTTTGCAGTAATTCTCCCTTGGTAAAGGGGTCTTGTCTCGCAACAATAAACTTTTTTTATTTTGTTCTTCGCTTTGATTAGCATCTTAACAACAGTGCTTGAGTGACAAATAGTTATTATGGTTGACTTTGGTTTGATTAGTTTTGCTCCATAAAGAGTCATTTGTTCCATGGCTTTTCTTCGATTCACATCGTATTTTGTTATAGTCTCATTAATTTTTTGTTGCATTTCTTTGACACTCAATTTTTTCTCTGAAATAGATTTTTTTATTACTCTAATTGCTGTTCTAAGTTCTGGTTCGGTTGGTCTTGAAGTAGATAATAATCTAGTATTTTTTAAAAAGTCTCTTCTAAACTCCCTCTCGTTTTTTGCTTTGCTTTTATTAGACGAAATTAATAAAGCTTCAATAGCTTTTCTTCTAACATTACTAGCACCCTGAATTTTTAGGGATTTAATATCCTTAATTGTTTGTTTAACAATATCCATTAATGAATTAAAAACTTTCTAGTATTAATACTTTCTTTGTTTTTGAAAAATTGATTTTTTATGTTAATTAGAGTGAATTGTTAGTTTTATATACTAGTTTTTTGCTTAAAATATGCATGTTTGGTAAGGATTCTAATGGAGGAGTTTCTCTCACAGTTTTATTTGGTTTATTTGGAGTACTAGCTCCTTTTGCTTCAATTTATATTGCAACTTTTATGGGTGAGAGTGACATTGCAATGTTCAATAGTTCTATGTTAATGTTTTTGTCAGTTTTGTTAATGGTTTTTTTAATAATCAATTCTTTTCATAATTTTTTGAATAACAACAAGAGAGTATTTTTGTTAGGAGTTTTATTTTTGCTTTTTACAATAGTCTCTTTTGTTTTGAACTTGACTTTTTTTATTAATCTTTGAATCAAGTTCCTTATTATTTAAAAATTGGTTTTAAATATTCTTTGAAAGTAGTTATGGAATTTAATTAAATTTAATTGATTTTTGGGAATGTTTTTAAACAAGTTGTAAGTGAATTAGTATAATTTTTGCCGTTTTTAGGTAGGGTGAGGTTTGATGGATCACATAGTTAGAGGAGCAATTGCTCGTGCACAAGCTGAAATGAAAAAAGCGAGTGTGCATCAAAAACCTAGTGTGGGTTTAGGAAAGCAGTTTTCTGGGAAAGAATCTGTTAAAGAGAGAAAGTCAATGGATAAGAGTAAGAAAAAGAGTGCAACTCACTCAGATAATGATTTGCTTGAAATGCTTGAACATAATAAAGCAAAGATACTAGTTATTGGTTGTGGTGGAGGTGGTTGTAATACTATTGAGCGAATGGCGGAAGTTGGTATTGAAGGGGCGACTACTCTTGCATTAAACACTGATGCTCAAGACTTACTTACTACAAAATCTGATAAAAAAATTTTGATTGGAAAAAGGTTAACTAGGGGACTTGGAGCTGGTTCTGATCCAACTGTTGGAGAGAGTGCAGCTAAAGAGAGTCAAGAAGAAATAACTGAGGTTTTAAAGAACTCTGATTTAGTTTTCATCACTTGTGGACTTGGGGGAGGAACTGGAACGGGTTCGGCTCCGGTAGCGGCAGAAATAGCAAAGTCTTGTAAAGCCCTAACTCTTGCAGTAGTTACACTACCTTTCACTGTTGAAGGAAAGAAGAGGATGGAGAATGCTTTGTATGGTCTTGAGAGACTACAAGAATTCACTGACACTATTATAGTAATTCCAAACGATAAGATACTAGAAATTGCGCCTGATTTGCCAATTAGTGCAGCATTTAAGGTAGCTGATGAAGTGCTAACTAATGCAGTTAAAGGAATAACTGAAATGGTTACAAAACCTGGTTTAATTAACCTTGACTTTTCGGATTTGAGAACAATCCTTTCAAGGGGCGGAGCTGCAATGATTGGACTTGGTGAATCTTCAAGAGGAGAGAGTGGAGAAGCAAGGGCTCTTGAAGCAATTGAAAATGCTTTAACTTCGCCACTACTTGATGTAGATATTTCTGGAGCTAATAGAGCTTTAGTGAATGTAAGTGGTGGAACTGACATGACTCTAAGAGAAGCAGAGTTAATAGTAGAAACAGTTTCAACAAAGATTCACTCTTCAAGCCACGTAATTTGGGGTGCAATGGTTGACCAAAATTTACCAAAGAATCACATTGAAGCGATGGTTGTAATTGCAGGGGGAAGATTCCCTTACCTTGAAGGTGGAAAGAATGCTAAAAAAGCTGGTGAAGAAATTGATTTAGGAATTGAATTCACTTAAAATTAAAGTGAATTTAAAAAACGAGGGCTTTTAATAATTGCCCTCTAAATTATTTTTTATTGGTGAAACAAAATGAATCCTGTTGAAAAACTAAAAAACTTTGTGGCAGATGCTAAAAGAATATTTACAGTATCACGAAAACCTTCTATGGAAGAATACAAGAGAATGACTCTAATAGTAGCAATTGGAATAATTGCTATTGGAGTAATTGCTTTTATAATATATTTATTCTTTGCACTAACTGGAATTGGGTTTTGAAAAAATTTTTTTATAATTTTTTTTTTGATGAGTTTGTTATTAGGAAAATTCACTTCTAAAAAAACTTGTTTTTTAAAAAATCTTAATAAGCAGGTTTTTAAATCTTTCAAATGGTTGTTTCTTTATTATTCTTACTTAGCTGGGCGAATGTTCTTGGCGAAAGTTGAATTAATTATTGTTAAGGTGATTAAAAAATGATATTCCCGATTAGAACAACAGTAGGACAAGAACAATTAGTTGTTGATATTTTGAGTTCGAAAATAGCTAAGGAAGAACTTAATATTTATTCAATTGCGGTTGTACCAGGGTTAAAAGGGTATATTTTACTTGAAGCTGATAATGAAATTACTGTTAGAAGAGGAATAACTGATACGCCTCACATTAAGGGAAGTGGAATAGTTAAGGGAGCAGTTAATATTGAAGAACTATCAAGTTTACTTGAATCAAAACCATTAATGAAGACTCTAAACGAAGGAATGCAAGTTGAAATAATTTCGGGTCCATTTAAGGGAGAGAAAGCAAAGATTACCAGAATTAATACTGCTAAAGAGGAAGTGACAGTTGAGCTCTTAGAGGCTGCAGTAAAAATACCAGTGACAATAAAAGCAGAGAACATAAAAATTGTTCAATAAATGTGTTAAAAATAATTTATTTGAATAAAAAGAATTGATTTTGAAAATAAATTAATTTAAAAAAAAATTGATTTTGGCAAAGAATTTTGCCAATTTTTATAGTTACACGTTTTTGATAAAAAAAGGAGTGCATTCTTTTTTTTACCAAAGAATTATTTATAAAAAAAAGCTTCAAAAAAACAAAAAGGTGAATAAAAAATGAGTGAATTGAAAGTAATGGTTGATGCAGGACACGCTTCTGCAGGAGCACCACTTGGACCAGCACTTGGACCAACTGGAGTAAATATTGGTGAAGTTGTTGCAAAAATTAATGAAAAAACAGCTTCTCTTGTCGGGATGAAAGTTCCTGTAACAATAAAGATTAATAGTAACAAGACTTTTGATATTGAAGTTGGGCTTCCTCCAATTAGTGCTTTAATTAAAAAAGAATCTAAAGCAGCTAAAGGAGCAGCGAATCCAAAGACTGATGTAATGGGTAATTTGACTATTAATCAAGTTGTTGAAATTGCAAAAACAAAGTATGATAAACTCAATGCGGTTTCAATGAAGAATTGTGCAAAAATAGTTATTGGTACATGTAATTCTATGGGAGTAACTATTGAAGGAATGCATGCAAAAGAGGCTCAAAAAGCAGTGGATTCTGGAAAATGGGATGCAGAATTAAAAGATTGAATAAAGTTTTAATTCTTAGCAAGATGGTTAAATTCCATTTTGCAAGGATTCTTTTTTTATTTTAGATATTTTTTTAATAATCTAATATATACTCCGTTAGTCCAACCAAATCCGTATTGAGTTTTGTATCTCCCTGATTTTCCTATTTGCATGGTAGTAACATCATACTTTTCCCACATTTTATTTGTCTCCAAAAATATTTTTGTATTCATGTTAATCCATTTTTTTGCAATTCTCTTTGCTTCCTTTTCGTACCCATAATTATTCAATGCTTCAATTACAATAAATTGTTGACAAGGCCAGCCATTAGGATAATCCCATTGCCTGTACTCTGGGGTTAGTCTTTCTTTTTGTGTATTCACAAGTCCTCCTTTCGCATTAAATAATTTTAATTGTTTAATCATTTTCTTAGCTTCTTTTTTAGTAGCGATTTTTGCCCACATAGGGTAAAATCCGGCAAGGGAATAAAATTTTGCTCGTTTGTTTGAATAATAATTATAATCAAAAAAGAATCCTCTTTTTTCACTCCACATTAATTTCCTCATTTCTTTCTCTCTTTTTTTAGCATTCTTCAAATACTTTATTTGCTTTTCTTTATCGTTTAGTATTTCAAATGCTCGGGCTAAATCAGTTTCGTATTTATATAAGCAAGAATTCAAATCAACTGGTAAATAATGCATGCAGTTTTCTTTGAATCTTGAAGTCATATCCCAACCAGATTCTTGTTCAGCAGTTGAGTGAGTAATGTTGTGATCACAATACCTTGAAAGGTTTTTAGTAACTAAGTGATTCCCTGCACCAGTTTTTTTCATCCAATAAGACTTTAATTCGTTTTCAGCAACCAAAATAATTTTCTTTAACCACATTTTGTCCAAAGTTTTTTCATACACTTCAAAAGCCATTGAAGTCAAAAAAGGGGGTTGGGAAATACCTAAATTGTAGAATCTATTCCTTGAAGGAATTATTCCATATTTTTTGTATAAATAAGTTAAGTTCTCAACCATTCCTTTTGAAAGTTTTATTTTTCCTAAATCAAGTGCCCCAATGATAGTAAAATAAGTGTCCCAATAGAATTGATCTTGGTTAAATATTCTCCTGTTTGGTGAAATAAATTTGTTAGGGAGTCCAATTGTAACTCCTTTGTTTTTTGGAAAAAAAGTAGGGTGATTAAATTTGTTTCTAATGTAATCAAGACAAGCTTTTTGTTCTATTAGAGGCATGATTTAGTATTTAGTTATTTAAGTCTTTAAATGTTTGCTAATTTCATTAAATAAAAATAGTTTAGTTTATTTGTTGTTTAAGAAAGTTAATTTGTGATAAAATTTTATCTTTTGTTTTTTGTTAATTATTTTTGTTAACTTTCCCCTAAGCTTTATAAACCTTTCACAATCATTTTTCTTATATAATAAAAAGCCTAATTTTAAGTTAGGCCGTTGCTTAAAAAAATTTTTTGAGCAGTACCACTTCGGTGGAAGGTGTTAGAGAATGAGAAAAGATACAGCTTTGAGTGCTTTAAAAAAATTGCGTGAAATTGCTCCTAAGAGGAATTTTGCACAGAGTGTAGAGTTAATGATTAATTTTACTGGGCTTGACATGAAGAAGCCAACTAATCAAGTTAATTTAAAAATTTCTTTGCCTCACCCGACTGGTAAGGGTAGTGGGAAAGTTGCTGTTTTTGCTAAGACTGATGAAATGATTAATTCTTTGAAAGGTAAAGTGGATAAAATTATTGATGATAAGGAGATTGAAGCTTTGGCTAAGGATAAAATGAAGTTAGCAGAGTTAATTTCTTTTGATGCTTTGTTTGCTGAAGGACCTTGTATGCTTACTGTTGCAAAGTTTTTAGGTCAACAATTAGCTCCTAAGGGAAAAATGCCTAAACCAATTATTAGTGCTGGTTTGTTTGAAGAAGCTTTGGCTAAAGCTAGAACTCAAATAACTGTTTCTAACAAAAAGGGAAAGTTTATGCCTGTTGTTCATGCGTTGATTGGAACTGAAAAAATGAAGGATGAATTAATGGTTGAGAATATGCTTGTTGTTTATGAGAGTGTAATGAATGCATTGCCTCAAAAAAAGCAGAATATAAAAAATTCTTATATTAAATTTACTATGAGTCCTGCAATTAAGGTTGGTGATGAATAATGACATCTCACACAAAAAAATGGAAGAGTCAAAAAAAAGAAGAAATTATTGAGTTAGTTAAAAATTATCCAGTTATAGCAGTAGCTACTTTGAATGGTTTGCCTGCTAGTATTACTTCTGTTTTAAGAAAAAAACTTAATGGAAAAGCAGAGGTTAGGGTTGCAAAGACTAGGGTAGTTAAGAAAGCTTTTGCTGATTCGGGAGTAGATACCTCAAAAATTGATTCTATTGTAAGCGAGAGTGTTTTAATAGTTTTTTCAAAAATAAATCCTTTTGAATTATTCTCTTTTGTTAAAAAGAATAAGGGTAGTGCTGCTGCAAGAGAAGGGGATGTTGCTGATAATGATATTTTAGTTCAAGCAGGAGACACTGGTCTTCCTCCTGGACCTGCTCTTTCAACACTAAAAGCGGCTGGACTTGAAGTCAAAGTTGCTGGGCCAACAATTTCTATCTCAAAAGACAAGGTTGTTGCAAAAAAAGGAGAACCTATAAAGAAAGAAGTTGCTGAAGTTTTAGGGAAGTTAAATATTAAACCAATGAAAATTGGAATGAAAATTATTGGTGTACTTGATAAGGCCGATGATATGTTTTACTCTGCTAGTGCACTTGATATGGATGAAGAAGAATTGTTTGAAAAATTCATTCTTGCACATCAACAAATGGTTAACTTGTCAGTGAATGCAGAGATATTCAATGAAGTTTCAACAGAATTGATAGTTGTTAAAGCACAAAGAGAAGCTACGGGTTTAGATAAAGCAATTAGTGAGTCTAATCCTAGTGAATCTAGTGGTACACAATAAAATTTACATTGAGAGGTGAAAGTATGCAATATGTATATGCAGCTATGTTGCTCCATTCAGCAAAACAAGAGCTAAGTGAAGCAAATATCGAGTCTGTATTAAAATCAGCTAATGTTGAGTTTGATATAGCTAAAGTAAAAGCAATGACGGCTTCATTAAAGAACATCAACATAGACGATGCTATAGCTAAAGCAGCAGTTGCAGCGGTGGCAGCACCAGCAGCAAGCGCACAAGCAGTAGCGGAAGAACCAAAAGAAGAGAAGAAGACAGAAGAAGAAGCAGCAGCTGGTCTTGGAGCACTATTCGGATGAATAATTCATTCAAGTAGCATCCTTTCACCAAGTGTTTGCTTAAATTGTTAGTTTTAGTATTGGGTAAAACCAATACTAATTTTAACAAAACTATTTTTTTTAAAAATTAATTTTATTCAAACAAAATGGGTTTAATATCCCGCTGCTTATTATGAAGCTCTTGATTCACGATGTCCTTCAAAGCTTTTGCTTTGGTTGGTGTGGCGACCCATTTTGTAACATGAAAAACCCGTCGGATACCCCGGGGCTCAATGGCAAAACATAGTTTTGTAATGGGGGTTTTTCATTTTTTTGACAAATATTGTTTTTCAAATTCTATTTATTTATATTATTTTTTCCACAGTTGTCTAACTTTTTTGACGAAAAATTTGTTACAGTTAATTAATTTCAACTTAGTTTTTATATTCTATTAGCTCAATTATAAGTGAAAATCATTTTGTTTCCTTAAGAAAAGTTATGAATTGATTTTCAAGAGAGTTGTGAGACTGGGTGAATTATGAATTAATCCAGTTGGAGTAGGGGAAATATTTTGATGAGGGAATGTGCTCACCAACATGTGGCGTACCAATTAAAGTGATTTTTGGTTTACTCCCTCTTTTCCCCTATTAAATTAGTTTGCAATCAAATTTTTTTTTATAATCCTTAATTTTTTTTTTAAAAGATAGGGTTTTAATACTAAAACTTCTTTTATTTTGACATGGAATTAAATTATTTAAATAAAATCTTTTTTGTATTTGTTTCGCTTCTTTTTGTTCTTTGTCCTGTTTATGCCATTCTTGATTATGGTTCAATAAACATTTTTGCGGTTACTGAAGACAATAAGGGAATGGCTGCTGAATTAATAATGCAAACAATTCAAGGAACTGGTAAATCAGCTTTTATTACTTCAAATTCTCTTGTTGGAAAAGATACTCAAACAACTGGTAATATTGCTATTCAAATAGCGCAAAAAGAAACTAGTGTTATGCTAGTTGATAAAGATTTAATTTTTGATATAAGAGCTAATGCGTCGGAAGTTGATGGTCCTTCAGCAGGAGCAGCAATGGCTTTACTTGCTTATTCAATGTTCTCTGAAAAACCCTTGCAAGAGGGGATTGGTTTAACTGGTACAATTAACTCTGATGGTTCGATTGGAATGGTTGGTGGTGTTGGGGCTAAAGCAGTAGCAGCTTCAAAAATAGGGGTCAAGTTATTCATGATTCCGTTGGGAGAGGCTGTAGCCGATATTGTTGATGGAAAAAATTTTGATACAGTTAATTTACTTGAGTATGGACCAAAAGAACTTGGGATGAAAGTAGTTGAAGTTAGTAATATAAAGCAAGCAATTGAATATGCTTACTCTGATTTTGATTCAATAATTGTTGATTCTAGTATTTCATCAACAGTTTTTATTCCAAATTCGATCAATTATGAACCTAGTTTAATTCCAATGAAACGTGTTTCGAGTAATTATATTAGTGATGCTGAGTTAGTAATTGAATCTGCAAAAAAGGCTCTTGATTCAAGTGGTCTTGAAGAGAGAATACTAGCTGATTTTTATCAAAAATATGGTGAATCAAAGCGAAATGTTGAAATGTCTAAGAGATTCTTAGATCAAAATTATTTGTATTCTTCAGCAAATTATGCTTTTAATTCAAGAGTACTTGCAGGAACAATTAAAGAAATAGCTCAAAATCCATCAATGTTATTAAATGATGCTGTTCTTTTAACAAAAGTTAATTCCTTAAAACAAGAAATTAATGAACTTAAATTGAGAATGAATTATATCCCTGCTAATGAATTTGAATGGATTATTGGGGCTCAACAAAGAATGGCTTATGCAGAAAATGCTTTGAATAGTATAACTTCTTCAGCAATTATTCCTCAAGATACTCCTTTGAGTGAAGAAGAAAAGAAATTGATTCAACAAAACATTCAATATGGTAAAGTTTATGATTATGTTTCAGCACAGGCTTGGATTAGTGTTTCAAAAGATTTTTTGGTTCAAGCAGATAAAGACATCTTAAAATACAAGATGTTTTATTCAAATGATTTTAAGGAATTAGTTAATAGTAAAATGAGTGAATTAGAAAATATTTTGAATGATTCAAATGCTTCTGATTCAATTCATGAGGACTCTTTGAGGAGGTATCATTCAGCGATAATTTCTAGAGACAATAATTATTTTTTTGCTGCTCTATTTGACCTTGCTTTTGCAGAGTCTTTTATAATGTCAGAAGCAAACAGAAAAAATTTTTCTTATGATAAAATGTTTAATTTAATAGAATCTGACATTAATAAAGGATCAAATTTTGATTCTGTTTGGGCTAACATGTTCTTTGATCATTCAAAATTTTATTATGAAAATGCTGTTTTTAAAAAAAATCTTGATCAAATGATGGAGTATAATGCAAGTATTGAAACTAGTTATGATTTATTATATTTAAGCAAAAATTTGGCGAGTGCTAGAGAAATCGTTTTAGAATATATTGCTTTTAATGAGTTTGAAGAATATGTTGTTGAGGAAACCTTTGTTGAAGTAAAATATAATAGAGTTATTGATCCTTCTCAATTAATTTTGGTTGCAGTTTTATTAATAGTTATTTTGCTCTTAATAATGGTTTTAATAATTGGGTTAATTACTAATTCAACTAAAAGAGATTTAAGTTATTCTTCAAGAAGAGATAAACTAAAAATGGTTTTAGTTAACTTAGACAAAGCATTATCTGGAAAAAAAATATCTGATGCTGAATACTTTTTTATGAAGAGGAGATATGAAGAAGAACTTGAAAAAGGAATTGATTCTAAAAAAACAAAAAATTCTGTAATTAAATTGTCTTTAGAAGATTTGAAGGCAAAAGAACGTGCTTTACAATCAGCTTTAGTTGATATTAAAAGACATTATAAAGAAGGATTGATAATTCCTGAAGATTATGAGCGTAGTCAAAAACAGTTATCTAGTGAACTTAGTGTAATTAAACTTGATTTAAAACAAGCCCAAATTGAGTTAAGGGAAAAGAGGAGAGAAAAATCTGTTTTTTCAAAGTTTTTTTCAAAACTAAGAAAAGAAGAGGAAAGGATAAAAGGTACTGAAGAGTTAGTTGAAGAAGAACAAAAAAATGAAGAAAAAGAAAAGATTAAAAGAAAAAAAATTCTTAGAAGATATGCTTACAAAAATAAGACAATTAAAAAATTTAAAGAAAACTCTAGTGGAAGACAAAAACTTGGTTTTGATTAAAAATATTGGCTTTAATTATTAATAAGTTAATTCTAATAGTTTTTTTTTAATAAAAAATTTATTTTATTTATCATTTTTTTATTCATCCCTCATGTCATTTGTCTAATATAATAAACATTTTCTTTTAGTCAAATAATAAGTTTAATACTTTAATTATTTAATATTTTTTTTATTAGGGTATGTGTTTTAGGGTATGGATAAGGCAATTATTAGAATTTTTAGATTAAGTTAATCTTCTTTTTTTGACTCAAATTTTTCTAATTCTTTTAATTCATCATCTTGTTGATTCTTTAACTTTAATCCTATTACTGAACTGTCGTCTTTTGCTCTAGCAACTCCAATTATTTGATGAGCTTTTTTTGTTATTACATCATTATGTGTAATTGCGATGAATTGACTCTTTTCAGCAATTTTTTCAATTAAATTACTCATTTTTAATGAATTTTCTTTATCAAGTGCTGCATCAGCTTCATCAAATGCATAAAATGGGGCGGGGTGGTATAATTGAATTGCAAACATAAAAGCAAGTGCTGTTAAAGTTTTTTCTCCCCCACTCATTGAATCAATATTTAACAGTTTTCCTCCTTTGTGTTTAGCATCAATTATTAACCCTGATTCGAGTGGTTTTTGAGGATTTTGGAAACTCAAATCTCCTTCTCCATTGAAAAAGTTAAAGAATATTTCTTTGAAATTTTTATTAACTTCATTGAAACAATCCATAAAAACTCCTGTTCTTTTTATCTCTATTTTGTCAATCATATCAAGGACTGCAAGTCTTTCTTCTGAAAGTTTATCAGCTTTTTGTTGAATGTCGTCAACTTCTTTTTTAAGTTCATTAAAATTGTCCACTGCTTTTAGGTTAACTGCGCCTATTTCACTTAGCTTTTTTTCAATAAAAGATAATTTTTCTTTACATTCTTCAAGACTTTTTGAAGTATAAGGGGCTATGCCTTCAAATTCCTTTTTTTCTTCAATTAAGTCACTTTGTCTAACGCTTATTTTACCTTTTTCAATATTGAATTCGTTTATTCTAATTTCTATTTTCTTTACCTTTCCTGAATCATTCCAAATTTCTTTTTCAATTTTATCAATTTTTTTATCAGAGTATTCCTTTTCATCAGATAGAATGGCATTTTTCTTCTTTGCTTCAATTAATTCTTTTTCTTTTAATAATACTTCCTCTTTTAGTTCATCAATTAATTTTTCTTTATTTTTAATCTCATTATTAAAATCATCAATTTCGCTTTGAAGAGCATTATTTTCAAATGCTGCATCATCTTCTCTTGCGGAAATGTTATCAAGTCTTGATTTTAATTCACTTAAGTTATTATCTAAAACACTCTTATTATGTAGAAGACTTTCATTTTTTTTATTTGCTAGAGAATATTCTTCAAAAATATTTTGATTTCTTATTGAGTGTAATTGTTTTTTTGACTCTATTAATTCTTTTGTAATTATTTCTATCTTTTTTATATACTCATCTCTTTTTTCAAACTCTTTTTTTATAAAAGTCTCATCTAATTCTTTCTCCAAATCTATTTTTCTATTATTTAAATCATCAATTCTAGTTATAATGGATTTTTCATGCATTATCTCGGAACTTATTTTTGAAATTAATCTAATTATTTCTTTTGTTTCTTCAACCTTTTTCTTCAAATCACTGATTAAATTGGATTTTTCATTTTCTTTAATAGTAAATTCTTTTACTAAGTTCTCTTTTAGACTTATTAACAAATTTTTTTTAGCTTCATTTAAGATTGAATCGCAAGTAGGGCATTGTGAAGAGACTTTCTTTAATTCATTCAATGCTTTTTCCTCTTGTGTTTTCTTTCCCTTTAAGAAACTCTTTTCTTCATAAAGTTGGCTAATTTTTTCTTCAAGTTCATTTAGTTCCTTTTCTGGATTTTTGTTTAAGTGCGCATTCAAAATTTTTTTCTTATCCTCAATTTTATTTTTTTCTTCTAAAAGTTCACTCTCTTCTTTTAATAATTCAGAAAACTTTTTTTCGTTAAATATTTTTTGTTTTTCAAAATTTTTTGTTATTAATTCTACATTAAATGATTCTTTTTTTAGTTTTTCAATTTTATTTTCAATTTCTTCTATTTCTTTTTCTTTTTTTTGCAAATCAACATTTTTTTCTCTGACTATTGATTCAAGATCGTTCTTTTTCTTTACAATTTCCTTCAAATCTTCCTCAATTAATTTCTTTTCATTATATATTTTATTAATTTTTTCTTCAATTTCATTTTTTTCTTTAACTATTTTTCTAGCTGTATCATTATTCAAATCAATTTTTTCTTTATTTTTGTTTATTTGTTTCTTATTTAAATCAATCTTTTCTTGTTCAAGCAAAAACTTTGATTTCTTCTCTTCATATTCTCTTCCTATTGTAGTGTAAGTGTGCTCCGATGCTTTAATCATTTTTCGTGAAAGTTCCTCTGATTTTGACTTTGATTCTTGTAATTCTTTTCGATATTGGATAATTCTATCATCAAGAGTGTTTTTCTCAGAATTCATTTTTGATAATTCATTATCTAAATCTAGAGTCTTTTTCTCAAGCGAATAAAGTTCTTTTTCAAATATAGTTGCTTTTGTTTTTTTCTTTTCTTCTTCAAGTTCTTTATATTCTTTTGCAGCTCGCATTTCTTCTTGTAGATCAGTTAGAAACTCATTTCTTTCATTTAGTATAATTGTTGCTTCTTTTATTTTTGAATCAACTTTGTCAAGTTCTTTAATAGCCTCTTCTTTTTTAGAATCAAATTCACTTAGACCTGCAATTGAATCAATTATTTCTCTTCTTTGGATAGAAGACATTTCTATTATCTTGGTTATATCTCCTTGAGTTACAATGTTGTGTCCGTCTACATCAATTCCGAGTTCAACTAAAAGAGAACTTACTTCATTTAAAGTGGTTCTTTTTCCATCCAATCGATAAACACTTTTACCTTGTTTATCAATCATTCTGCTAACTTCATATTGTTTATCTTTATCTCTAATCAACAAATCTACTTTTGCATAATTTTCTTTTGCATTAGTATTAACTAAATCAGTTAATTTTCCTGCTCTAAGGGTCTTAAGGGAAGTTATTCCTAATACAAAGAGTAATGCGTCAAGAGTATTGCTTTTTCCAGATCCATTACTCCCGACAATAGCTGAAAAACCCTTGCTGAGAGGTATCTCTGCCTTTTTAAAGGATTTAAAGTTTTTCAAAGAGAGCTTTATTAGCCTAGTCATTTAATTCACTGTTTTGAATAAAAATAATTTGTAATTGCACTTATAAAAAATAAACTTGGGAAAGTTTCAAATAAAGCTAGTACAATTAATTCTATAACGTTTCCTTCAAGTAATAATTCAATTTGGTAAAAAATACTTCCTAAAATCACAAGAATTACTCCTATTAATAATAAATAAATTATTGAATTCCAAAATTTATTATTTGTGAATTTCCACGAAGATTTAATTGCTTCTTTTAATTCATTCTTATTTAGTGCAGGTAAAGCAAACACTACTTTAACGAAAACTACCGTAAATACTATTAAGAGTATTGTTAACAAAGCGATTGCGATTAGTTCATTAAATCCTGCAATTATACTCAAAATCATTCCCAAGAATATTACAAAAATAAATGCTCCCCAAAATATTAATGCTATTCCGAATGCTTTTTGATATTCATTCATTGATTTGTTAATCGCTTTTACTAATTTTTCTCCTTGAGCAATTCTTGAAGTGCTCATGAAAGATATTACTCCTAGTACCGTCATTAAAAAAGCTAATATTATTGCAAAAATAATTTCTAAAAAATATTGTGTTAAAAAAACACTGAAAACTGGTTGTAATTCTAAAATATTTGAATAAATAGTTACATCAAGAATAAGTCCTTGAAGAATAATACTCATAGCAGCAGTAGTTGCAGTTGAAATTATTAGCATTCCAATTAAGGGAAACCATATTTTTGGCTTGAAAATTAGTTGCAGTAAACTTGCGAATAAATTTGATAAAATCATTTTCTTCACCCTAAAACTTGAAATATTAAGTAACTGATATTTAAATTACTTTGCGTTGAAGAAAAATTGTGTTTGGAATTAAAAACTTTTTTTAATAAAGTGTTTTTTATAACTTGTTTTTTTTAATTAAATTCTTTTTTTATTTTTTTAACCCCTTTAAGAACCTTTTAAAACCTTCTTATTTACTTTCTCTTTATTGACTTGGTGAGTTTATGAAAGTTCCAAAAGAAAAGAAGCTTTATTGTAAAAAGTGTAAGAAACATACAAAGCACAAGCTTAAAGAGTTTAAATCCGCTGCTAAGCGAACTATGGCTGCTGGTAATAGAAGACACGAAAGAAATACGGGGCATGGGTATATGGGTAAGTATAAGTATGTTGTTTTTGTTAAAAAGCAAAACAAGAAACCTACTTTTGTTGCTGAATGTACTGAATGCAAACAAAAAATACCTTATTCTTTAGGAAAGAGAATGAAGAAAGTGGCTCAACAATAAAATTTGAGCCAATTATTTCTTTTTTTTTCTTTTAATTATTTTCTCATTTTTTTATTCTTTGTTTGTTTTAGTCTTGTAAAAATACAAAATATTATTTAACCAGTTTTAGGACTCTTTGTTTATTAGTTAATTATAATCATGTTTATTATACTTCTTTAGTGTTATTTTTCTCATGACTTTAAATAATTCTTTGTTGCTTTTAATAAAGCAAAACCCTGGCATTACTTATAATGACATTTATACTAAACTTTCTTTAAGGTACAAGAATCCTGCCTCTGCAAAATCTGCTTTAATGAGGGGGTTAAAGGATATGTCTTCATTTGGATTAATCAAAAAAGATGGTTTAAAGTTTTTCATTACCGATAAGGGTTTGTCTTCAATGAGTGTTGAGATGAAAGACAAACTTGTTCTAAAATTAAATCAAGGTATGAAAAAACCAATTGATAATCTGGATGAAGTAGTTAAATTGCTTGTAGTTTTATTGCAAAGAGGAGTTGAAGATAGTGACTTGCTTCGTAATGCAAAAGACAATTCTTCTTTTACTATAAATGATTTAGTTGAATTAAGAAAAGAAATTAAATCAAAAAGAAAATATTTAAAAAAAATGGGTGAATTGTTAGATGCTCAAATAGATAAACTAAAAGAAGTTGATTTTAATGACTCTTTATTAATTAATTTTGATGTTGACTTTGTTGATAAATTAATTGAGTATTGTAATGGTCAAAAAATTTTGGTTGAAACCAAAGATGAGTCAATCTTATCCAAAGTTCCTTCTCATTGGATTAAACAAAGCACTATCTCTGTTGAAGGGGATAATATCTCGCTTTTGATTCAATTAATTTTGGCTTCTCCTTGGGCAAAAGTAGTTATTTATGTTCCTGGCGTAAAAATAAATTTAATGGCGGGAAAAGCAAGTCTTTTTGGTTCACATAAAACGATTAGTGAATTTTATTCAAACATGCTTGTTAACATGGCTTTAGAAGAAAGTTAATAAAATAATTCTTAAAAAAAATTAATTAACCTAATTAATCAATTAAATTAATTGATTTGATTATATTTAATTGATTTGATTATATTTAATTGATTTGATTATAGTTTAGTATTCTTCTTTAATATGCTTTTTTAAATAACTTATTTTATTTAGTTTTTTATTGTATTTATTGTGCTTGAAGAGGATTGATTCGTCCACCGTTTATACCGTCAATTAAAATTATTTTTTCTTCACCTGTTCTTTTCTTTAAAACCCCTTCCCAAATAGGCAAGAATAAGTGAGTTATTTCTTTTACAATAACACTGCCCCATAATTTTTTTAAGAGTTCAGGTATTTCTTTTTCGCTTAGAATTGGTTGTATTATTATTGCTGAATCGACTTCAGTGATTTGTCTTTTCCCAATGCTGGGGAGAATCTCGTGCAGTGGAGTGGGTGGAAGTTCCATTTCTATTTTGCCATGAGTGTATAACTCATTTTTTTTCTCGTCGATTAATTTAATTAATAATTTCTTTTTTACCAGGGTGTCAAGTACTCTCTTAGCATTTCCTTCTTCCATTCGCATTAACTCTGCAGTTTCTTTAGCAGTTCTCTTTTTTTCAGCAATTAGTTTTAAAATATTTGTTTCTGCTTCATTTAAATCTAAAAGAATTGGTAATCCTTTACTTTCTCTTAGGTTTCCTCTGTCATCATGAATAAATTCTCCTGTTAAAGAATTAATAAAAGCTTCTCCTTCGTGGAATGCATCTTTGTGACTAAAATACTTGTACCTAACTTTGTATATTTGAGCATGTTTTAAAGTAAGTCTATCCAAAATCTCGTTTTCTATGAATAAAAATTTTTTTTCAGCAAAACCAGCTAAAATTTTTCTTGCTCTTTGTTCTTCAACGCTTAATCTTAAAGCAGTTAACTCTATTCTCTCTTCAATATCATTTAATTCTTCTTCAAATTCAAGCACGTCTTTTGAGAGTTTTCTTTGAAGTTTTGTTTTTCCCTTACCCTCCCCTACAGTTGAATTAGATTCACTCTCTTCTTCATTTTCTTCTTGTTCCTTAACTAAGTTCTCTTCTTCCTCAATTTCTTTTAAAACTTCTTTATTGAATAATTTTCCTTCTTTTTCAATTACACCATTATCATTAAGCATTCTTAAAATCTCTTCAAGAGTAATTGATTTTTTGTAAGTATTGTTTAAAGTATCAATAGTTTCTTGCACACTCTCAAGCCTAATGCTTGGATCTTTTTCTAATTGTCTTTTAACTATGTTAACTGCAAGCATTTCTACTTTATCAGTGTCAAGCTCTTGATTTGTTTGGATAGTCTCTGCATCTCTACCCTCGTGTTGACTCATTCTTGGTCTAATATTCATTACAAAAGCTCTTGAAGTAGTTTCTGTCCTATCCCCCGTTAATGCAGTTCCAATTGGCAGAGTCTTAATGAAATTAGATTTCTTGTAAGCACCAGGAACTATAGTAGGTGTTCTTTTATGAATCGCTTTAATATCATCATCAAACACTAACTTGTGAGCCATTATTACATCAAGTTGACTAAGTACTCTTGAATCAATTGCACTAGGTTGTTGAGTTGCAAACACTAATGAACAACCCGGTCTCCTTCCTTGCTTAACATACTCTACAAGTGCACTACTAGCAGGAGTCTTTTGATTACCTCCAGGAATTAGAGTGTGAGCCTCATCAATAAATAACCAAGTTGGTGGAATGTTTAACTCTACTAATTCAGTAATATCTGCTTCTTCTTCAAACTTTCCAGCAGCTTCTCTTCTAGTACCAAGTTTTCTTGCAGCAAGAATTCTTCTCGCAAAAATACCTACTACAAGCGCACTAACCGAATCATCTAAGAAACTAGTGTCAAGAATAGTCATTTGACCCGCTCTTGAAAGTAACCCGAGTGAGGTTCCCTTATCATCAAAAATACCCCAGTGCTTTGCTGCATCAAACCTACTAACAAGTGCCCTAATAGAATCCGCTTTATACCCCTTATCCCTATCATTTAACTCAGCATCATCCTCAAAGCACTTTACTAAATCCTCTAAAGAAAAAGTGTTTTGCTTTCCCCTCACTTCCTTACCATCAATCTTGAGGTAACCCGATTTTACTTTAGAGATTCCCTTCTCCATTAATAATCCAGTTGGAGAAAATCTATCAATCCCAAAAGTCAAGCACCAATCCTCTGCAGTTAAAAGAGAAGGTTGAATAGAGAACACTGCATCAAAAGTACTTTTGGGTACAGACTCCTTCATTCCCACGGGTATAAACACTTTAACATTATCAAGTCCCCTTGGAAGCAAATCCCACTTTGCAAGCATCTCAAGTTCCCTAGCTTCTTTGTTAGGATGCTTCATTGACCAAAAAACTCCAATAGGGTCAACTACAACAATTCCTACATTCTTATTCTTAATCGCAAGTTCTTCAGCAACAACACCCAGAACATAAGAATTGTGAACAATTATGTCATTAGCAACAAAATTACTAAAGCTAGGTACGCTAATATCATAAACTTTGGTTTCTTGATTCACTTTTGTTACTGACTCGATTTCGTCCCAAAAAATATCTGAGTTAGCTAACAAATCAAGAGTTTTGTTTTGTTCAATTAAAGCAACTTTTTGAAGAGTCCTTCTAGAGGGGGAATAATTTATTACACTGTGAAATGACCTAGGGTTTTTGTAACCAATTTCTTTACCTAAGTGAGTCCAATTTTTTTTAACTAACAAATTCCAAGCTTCTTTAGGAATTGTGTCAACGTTAGGATTATTTTTCTTATTAAATAATTCATTTAAAGCGATTTCTTCTTTCTTTTCTTTTTCTCCAAAAAAACCAATTTCTAACAAAAATTTTTCTACATTCATTCCATTTAATACAAGTTCAAACACTTTAGTTTGCTTCTCTTTAAACTCACCATAATTTGCTGTTTTTGTTCTAAGTTTTGATAATACTCCAAATCTTAATAATAAATGCTGGACTTGTCTACTCATTTCTTTTGAAATAGAACAATAAGAAATCTGCCAATTAGTCTTTTTATTTATTCTATGAATCGTACCATCACAAGAAAATAATCTATTCAAGAACAATGCTAATTTCTCCCTCTTTAATTTCATTATCTCTTTTGGAATAAATTTATTATTTGACTTCTTCTCGTAAAGATTTAATGATTCAAGCCACTCCATTAAAGAACTCTTTTTACAAATTATGTGGCCCTCGCTAGTGAATTGCCCTTTATTATTCCTCATTATTTTACTTAAATCAGTTAACTTGTGCTTTTGAGAAACCCTATAACTATATTTTCCGTGAGGTAATAATTTTAAGTTATTATCAAATCTATTTACAGAATCAGTAAAATCACTAACTATTTTATTATCCGAATTAGTGAATAAAACGAATTGATTTTCTAAGTGGCC
>Ga0265294_10003408_pt1 | contig 20333 bp, 21 predicted proteins | sample MunlanPumphouse3_FD_192504 | JGI IMG/M metagenome (GOLD analysis project Ga0265294, IMG submission 192504) | Groundwater microbial communities from a municipal landfill in Southern Ontario, Canada - Pumphouse #3 | ecosystem: Environmental > Aquatic > Deep subsurface > Groundwater | place...
GACACCCCACATACATGACATTCAGCCATGATCACCTTCCTCTCCGGCGGAACCGGGACGCCTGCGCTCATCCGGGGCGTTCGCCAGATCCTCTACGACAGCGAGATCGCCGTGGTCGCGAACACCGCCGAGGATCTCTGGATATCAGGCGGCCACTGTGCGCCCGACATCGACACCGCCGTCTTCCTCTTTGCCGGCATCCTCGATACCAACCGGTGGTGGGGGATCAAAGGCGACACCTACGCCACCCATAACTACCTCCCGAAGGTGGCGGGCGGCGAACCCTTCCCGGTCGGCGACCGTGCCCGGGCCGTCCAGATCGCCCGGGCGGGGCTGTTCCAGAAGGGTCTGACCCTGACCGAGGCGGTCGAGCGCCAGTGCCGCTCGCTCAGGATCGGGGCGACCGTCCTCCCGATGACCGACGGCGATGCCGCCCTCTTCGTCGATACCGGCACCGAACGCGTGGCGCTCCTCGAGTACCGGATGGCCGCCGGGATGGGTGCGGAGGTCCGGGAACTCGTCAGGCCCGAGCCCCCGGCGGTCACCGGCGAGGTGCGGGCGGCGATCGAGGAAAGCGACGCCGTGGTGATCGGCCCCGCGAACCCGGCGGCGAGCATCCTCCCCATCCTCGACTGCGCCGGGATGCGGGACCTCCTCCGTGATACGTTCGTCGTCGCGGTCTCGCCGTTTTCAGGCGGCATCGCGCCGGACCAAAAGGATGCCGCCCTCATGTACGCCGTCGGCGAACCCCCCACCGCTCCCGCGGTCGCCCGGCTGTATGGGGATATCGTCGACGTCTTCGTCCAGGACATCCACGACCCCGACGACGTCCCCGGGTCGCTCCGCCTCGAGACGCGTCTGATGCACGAGCGGCAGGCCGAATCGCTCGCCTGGGACGTCATGGCGGTCATACGCCACGCCGTTTCTTAAAAATGGGGCGTTGACCATCCGGCAAAGTTTAGGAAAATTCATATAAGGATGCACTTGAAACGCTAATTATCCTATGATAACCTTCCTCTCGGGCGGGACCGGGACCCCGAAGCTCCTCCGCGGAATGCGGGAACTGCTGGATGACCGGGACGTCGCGGTCATTGTCAACACGGCCGAGGATACGTGGCTCTCCGGCAACCACCTCTCGCCCGACATCGATACGGTCATGTACCTCTTCGCGGGCATCCTCGACACCAACCGGTGGTGGGGGATCAAGAGCGACTCCTACATCACCCACGACCTCCTCGCACGGCTCGGGATCGACGAATACATCGCCGTCGGGGACCAGGATCGAGCGATCCACGTTGCGCGAGGGGAGATGCTCAGGGACGGCATAAGGCTTACAGAGGCAACTGCTGCGCTCTGCCGCACCCTGGGTGTCCGGGCGACCGTCCTTCCGATGACCGACTCCGTCGTGACGACCTACGTCCGGACGCCCCGGGGCGAGCTGCACTTCCAGGAGTACTGGGTGAAGCACCGGGGAGACGTGGCGATCGACGGCGTGGTCCGCCGGTTCCGCCAACCGCCGGCCGCGACTGAAGAAGTCGTCAGGGCGATCGAGGCGAGCGACGCCGTGGTGATCGGCCCGAGCAACCCGGTCACGAGCATATCGCCGATCCTCGAGTGCGCCGGGGTGCGGGAGGCGCTCCGGCGGCAGCGCGTCATCGCGGTCAGCCCCTTCATCGGCGATACGCCGGTCAGCGGCCCGGCGGCGGCCCTGATGCAGGCGTTCGGAAAAGAGGCATCGTCCGCCGGGACGTACGCCCTCTACAAGGACTTCATGGACGTCTTCATCCAGGATACCCGGGACCCGGTCGAGCTCGATGGGGCGCTGCGCCTGGACACCCTCATGGTCAACCGGGGCAAGAGCCTGGATCTCGCAAAGAATATCCTGACCCTGATCTACGGGTGCTGAGGAACCCCTTTCATCCCTTCTTCTGTTTCTCGCGGTAGTCCTCTATCGCCGCATGGAGCGCATCCGCCGCGAGGTTCGAGCAGTGCATCTTTTTGGGCGGCAGCCCCTCGAGTTCGGTCGCAACGTCGTCGCGGGTGATTCTCATCGCCTCATCGAGCGTCTTCCCCTTGGCCATGTCGGTCACCATGCTGCTCGTCGCGATCGCCGAACCGCACCCGAACGTTCGGAACCTGATATCCTCGATGACGTCGTCTCTGACCGTGATGAAGATCTCCATGATGTCCCCGCAGACGGGGTTGCCGACCTTGCCGTAGCCGTCGGGGTTCTCGATCACCCCGACGTTGTGCGGGTTCATGAAGTGTTCCATCACTTTCTGGCTGTATCCGATCTGGTCTGCCATTACTCTCCACCTACAGCGGTGTAATAGCCCGCAGGCGTTTAACTGTTTCTTCGACGGCCCCGACGATCCGGGGCACCTCTTCAACGCTGTTTCCGCGCCCGAACGTCGCGATCATCGACCCGTGCGCCTCCTCGTGGGCGAGCCCGATGGCGAGGAGGACGTGGGAAGCCTCGAGCGTCCGGGAGGTGCATGCCGATCCGGTGGCGACCGCGATCCCGAGCAGGTCCATGGCAAGCTGGATGCTCTCCCCCTCGATCCGGGAGAAGCGGAAGCTCGCGTGGTGGGGGAGCCGCTCTGTCGGGTGGCCGGTCAGGTAGGCTTCTTCAAGCCCGGTGATGCCGGCAATGAGCCGGTCGCGGATCGCGGCGAGACGCCTGCTCTCCTCCGGCATCTCCTCCTTCGCAAGCCGGGCGGCCTCTCCCATGCAGGCGATCCCGACGACGTCCTCGGTCCCGGGCCGGAGACCGCGTTCCTGCCCGCCCCCGACGAGGACCGGCTGGACGCGGACACCCGGGCGGATGTAGAGCGCCCCGGCCCCCTGCGGCCCGCCGAGCTGGTTTCCCGAGAGGGTGAGGAGGTCGATGCCGTCACGTTCCACGTCGATCGGTATCCTTCCCGCGGCATCGGTGGCGTCCACATGGAGGAGCCCGCCCCGGTCATGGACGATTGCCGCCACCTCCCGGATCGGCTCGACTGTCCCTATCTCGTTGTTCGCGTAATGGACCGACGTAACGACCGTCTCCGGCGTGACCGCCGCGCCGAGGGCGTCGAGATCGATTACGCCGTAGCGGTCGACCGGAGCCGGCGTGAGGGAAAAACCGCTCTTCTGGAGATACTTTGCCGGATTCAGCACGGATATGTGCTCGATGGCGCTCACGACGATCCGGTTCCCCGCCTTCCGGTTCCGGAGCGCGGTCCCCCGGACGGCGATGTTGTTCGACTCGGTCGCCCCGCCGGTGAAGATGATCGAGTCCGGGGCGCTCGCGCCAACGAGCGCTGCTACCTTCTCGCGTGCCGTGGCAAGGACTTCCTGCGCCACAAGCCCTTCACGGCAGAGTGTGGAGGGGTTGCCGGCGAAGCCGTCCGAAAACCCCATCCCGAACGAAAGGACCTCCGGGCGGACCGGCATTGCCGCCGCGTGGTCAAGATAGATCCGCCCTTCCATTCCCTGCAACTCCTAAAACGTGATGACCGCATCGGCATCGACCGCGAGGTCGTTTAAGGTGAGCGCGCCCACGACCTGCCCCTCTTCGATGAAGTCGCCCCGTTCCATGCCGAGGAGCTGGGTGCTCTGCTCGCAGATGTAGATCGTTGCCCCGGAAGCGATCGCCTGGTGCATGATCTCCGAGAGTTTCGGGAAGTTCCCGACCTTGATCTTCTCCGCGGCGCCTTTCTTGACGACCGTCACCCCCTTGATCATGAAGTAGATGTCGGCGTCCATGTCCATGTTGCGCGCCGTCATCGCGAGGACGAACGGCGCATACAGCCTCTCAGGGGCATCGGTGCCGCTGGTCTGGATATAGAGTATCCGTGCCATGCATCTCAGCCTCCCTTCATGATCTGGAGAGGTTTGTCGCTTTCGGCGTCCATCCGATCACGTCGCCTCTGCCGTTGCCGCCGCTCCCTTGCGCACGATGAGGGTCGTCACGCCCGAGGCGACGAGCTCCTCCTCGATCACATGCCCATTCTCGCCGGCCCAGGACCTGACCGTCTCGACAAGGTCCGATTTGTCGGTCGTGATCTGCAGAATCTGTCCTGTATCAAGCGTTTCCATCTCCGTCTCGATCGAGAGCATGGGCGACTGGCAAATGCCGACGCAGCTCACCGTCTTATCCGCATACATCATCTCTCTCACCTCATTTCATCTTCCTGATGGAGAATCTCATGACTCCGTCGTCCTTCTCGAACTTCACGATCTCGTGCCCCATCCTGTTTGCCCAGCGCCGGATATCTTCCTCCGCTGCGGGGTCGTCCGCCTCGACCTGGAGTACCTCTCCGACGTCGAGCGCATCGATCGCCTCTTTCGTCATCGCGATCGGCATGGGGCAGTAGAGCCCGATACAGTCCACGACCGCTGCAGGTTTCCCTTCCTCTTCCATCTCTTCACCTTCCGTTGCAGGGCGCGCGTGGGGATCCGGGTGCCGTGACGGGTCTGCGGCACGCTCCCGGTTGGACCGGATGCTGCACCATCGCATATAAGCGTTCCTTTGGGGATGCCCGGATGGCGCGACTCGCGGAGTCGCTTGAGAGCGAGGGTATCGCGACCTGCCGGGGAATGATCAGGGCACGGGGTGATCTTGTCCGGTGTGCGCTCCCCCCTTCCCCGCAGGGTCGCGAGAATGTTTCCGTATTGGCCGTCGGGATAACGATTCTCGCGAAGGCCGTTCTGCGGGAGAGGAACGGCGGGCCCGGGCTCAGCCGCGGCCACTCCTTTGCGCAGGGAAATGTCCGCGTTTTTAAGTTACTTCTCCAAAATTCCTGCACTCTTCGGTCAGAACGGCAAAAAAGTCAAATAATTCGCTCCATTTTTAAATTGTGACTGTTATTACCGAAAATTTTAAAAAACTCAAACGATAAGAAGATCCCTAATGTTCGTTCCGACCAAGTGTTTCTTTACGAAAGGTGTGGGCATCCACAAAGACAAACTGGCATCGTTTGAACTGGCTCTCAGGCAGGCGGGCATCGAGAAGTACAACCTGGTCTACGTCTCGAGTATCTTCCCCCCGAACTGCCAGCTGGTCTCAAAGGAGGATGGCTTAAAGGAGCTCTCGCCGGGCAGCATCGTCTACGTCGTCATGGCCCGGAATGAGACCAACGAGCCGAGCAGGCTTGCATCCGCCGCCATCGGCCACGCGATGCCCAAGGAGAGCAACGCCTACGGCTACCTCTCCGAGCACCATGCCTTCGGGGAGACGGAGGAGATCTCGGGCGAATACGCAGAAGACCTTGCGGCAACCATGCTCGCGACGACGCTCGGGATCGAGTTCGACCCCGACAAGGCGTGGCAGGAACGGGAACAGATCTACAAGGCCAGCGGCCGGATCATCAACACGACCCACACCTGCCAGGCTGCGGAAGGGGTTATGGACGGCCGCTGGACGACAGTCCTCGCTGCAGCGGTCTTCGTCTAAGACTGCCCCTCCCGGAGCAGCTTTTCCTTTTCCCGCGGCTGTCCGGGACCGGCCATACCCGGCCGACCTGCCAAAGCGCTTTCCCGGGGTGGAGCGCAAAACAAAATACCTCCCGGGGCCCACACTGTACCCAGGTTTTTCACATGCGTCTACCAATACGGGCCGTAACCCCGGAAACTGAATCTGCTGAGATTATCGGCTGGGTGCATGAGGTCCGCGATCTCGGAGGACTCTCGTTTTTCCTGATCCGCGACCGGACCGGCATCATCCAGGTGACCATCCCGAAGAAGAAGGTCCCGGCGGAGATCCTTGAGGTCGCCCGGAGCGTCTCAAGAGAGTCCGTGGTCAGGGTCCAGGGCAGGGTAAAAGCGATCGATAAGGCCCCCGGCGGGCGCGAGATCGTCCCTGAACACCTCGAGATCATCAGCACCGCAGAAAGCCCGCTCCCGCTCGACGTCGCCGAGAAGGTGCCTGCCGAGATGGACACCCGGCTCGACTCCCGGTTCCTGGACGCGAGGAAACCGCGTGTCCGCTCCATCTTCACCATCCGCTCGGCGGTGACCTGCGCCGCGACCGCGTTCCTCGCTTCCCGGGGCTGTGTCAACATCGCCACCCCCAAGATCGTTGCAGCGGCGACCGAAGGTGGTACGGAACTCTTCCCGATCGCCTACTTCGAGAAAGAGGCGTTCATGAACCAGAGCCCGCAGCTCTATAAGCAGATGATGATGGCCGCCGGGTTTGAGGCGGTCTTCGAGCTTGGCCCCATCTTCCGTGCCGAGGAGCACAACACCGTCCGGCACCTCAACGAGGCGACGAGCCTCGATGTGGAGGTCTCGTTTGCGGACCATAACGATGTCATGGAACTCCTCGAAGACCTGATCGTCCACGTCTACGACAGCGTCGCGAAGAACTGCGCCGACGCGCTCGAGGAACTCGGGGTCGACCTCGCGGTCCCGGCAAAGCCGTTCCCCCGTATCCCCTACGCAGAGGCGATCGAGATCGCGAACCGCACCATCGAGGAGAAACTCACGTTCGGCGACGACCTCTCCCCGGCGGCCGAACGGGCGATCGGGGATACCGTCGGGCAGCACTACTTCATCGTCGACTGGCCGACCGATATCAGGCCCTACTACGCGATGCCGTATCCCGACCGCCCCGAGTTCTGCAAGGCGTTCGACCTGATGCATCCGAGGATGGAACTCTCCTCCGGGGCCCAGCGTGTCCACGACCACGACCTTCTGGTGGAGCGGATTCGGGCCAAGGGCCTCTCTCCCGAGAGTTTCGAGTTCTACCTGAAGACATTCCGCTACGGGATGCCCCCGCACGCCGGGTGGGGGCTCGGCATCGAGCGCCTGGTGATGACGATGCTCGACCTCGGAAACATCCGCGAGGCAGTGCTCTTCCCGCGTGACCGGCACAGACTGACACCATGACGCTGACAAGTATGCTCCTCCCGACCACCGTGGTCGGGAGCTACCCGGTGGTGAAAGGATCGGGGGTTCGCGCTCTCGTCGATCCGCTGAAGCATGCGGTGGAGGTAGCGGTCGCCGACCAGATTGCCGCCGGGATCGATATCATCTCCGACGGCCAGGTCCGGGGCGACATGATCCGCGCCTTCACCTCCCACCTTCCCGGCATCCGGGGATCCGCGGTCGTCGGGAAGGTCCAGCCGGCCCAGCGGCCCATCACGCTTGCGGATACGAAGTATGCCCTCTCCCGGCACCCGAAGGTGAAAGGGATCCTCACCGGCCCGAGCACGCTTGCGCACGGCCTCTCGATCGAGACCCCGTTCTACCGGAACAAGGACGAACTGGTCCTGGACCTTGCCCAGGCGCTCGCGGTCGAGGCGGCCCACCTCCAGGATGCTGGCGTCACGCTCATCCAGATCGACGAACCCATCTTCTCGACGGGGGCCGTAAACCTTGCCGTCGGCCGCGAGGCGGTGAACGCGATCACGGGCATGCTCCGGGTGCCGGTATGCCTCCACGTCTGCGGAAGCCTCGGGACGGTCATTGACGACGTTCTCAAAACAAACGTTGCCGTATTCGATTTTGAGTTCGCGAACAACCCCGGAAACCTTGAAGTGCTCTCGGCAAAAGACCTGCGCGGCCGGATGGTCGGTTACGGGTGCGTGGACTCGGCCGACCCCGGCGTCGAGAGTGTTGAGGTTATCCGAAAGCGGATCGAGGCCGGCATCGATGTATTCTCGCCGGAAGCCGTGCTCATCGACCCCGACTGCGGTCTCCGGATGCAGTCGCGCGATGCGGCGTTTTCCAAACTGAAGAATTTGGTTGCCGCGACGAACGAGATCCGGGCCGGGTATACCGGCTAGACCACCCTGCTTGTCGTCGAGAGTTCGAGCCCCTCCGCCGTGATGTGGTAGGGGATCACCCGTTGCGGCACGTCTGAGCCCTTGAGTTTCTCGATGGCGAGCGTCCGCTCGAACTCGTTGCCGTGGATCTGGTGCCTGAGGGTGATGAAGACGTCTGCGGCACGCATCAGCCGTGCCTCCTCGTACGGGGTATGCATGCCGGCATAGAGGATGTATACGATGGTTGCCCCTTTCTCGATAATCTCACGGGTATCCTCGACGATGAATTCGACGGCCGCATCGATACCCCTGGCACAGATCAGGGTGGAGAGAGAGTCCACGACGATCCTCTCGCCCTGCATGGCCCCGGCCAGCGTCGTGGTATCAATAGCCCGTGCGTCGGTCATGCCCTCGAACGGCACGGCGTCGAGCATCAGGTATGTGCCTGTTCCCCCTCCTGCCTGCCAGAACTGTTGTGCCAGGAGTTCAAGACCGCTCAGGGGGGATCCGGAGATGATTATGCGGGAACCCGGCGGAAATCCCCCGTCGAGTGCGTGGTCCAGGCCCGCGATTCCTGTCGATTGTCTGGTGGTGTCTGCCACGTCCGTACCTCGGTGTGTTCCTCAGAAAGTATCTATTCGCCGCTCTTTCCTTAATATGCTACCTCTTGAATTTTGAACCTCCACGGCCGGGGAAGAGCGGTCTGGTACGCTCAAACACGTTTCCCGGAGTTCGATGCCGGCATGGGCCCATGGCCCCGGACACGGCGAGTTGCAGCAGCCGCTCGCAAATGGTGGACCCGCGGGCTCCCGGGAATTGGTGGGTACCGGGGAGGTGTTGGCCGGAAGTGGCGGGCGCAGGCTCCCCGGGAGGGTGGCCGGTTTCACTTTTTTGCCGCCACCTCGTGGGTGCAGCTCTCTACGCGCCGCAGTACTCTTCCCGGAGGCGCTTCCTGAGAAGTTTCCACCCGTTCACCCGGGGGATCTCGCCGGCGAGGATGACCCGGCGGGGGACTTTATACCCCGCAAGGCGCTCGCGGGCGAAGGCGACGATCTCGTCCGGAGAGATGTTGTTTCCGGCAACCACCACGGCCACCGGAACCTCGCCCCGGTGCTCGTCGCTGCACCCGAAGACCGCCGCGTCGCGGACGCCCGGGTGCTGGACGAGGACGTCCTCGACCTCGGTCGGGTAGACCTTCCAGCCCGACATCACGATCATGTCCTTTTTGCGGTCGGTGATGTAGAGCATCCCGCCCGCGTCCAGGTGGCCGACGTCGCCGGTTAAAAACCAGCCGTCGGGGAGGAAGACGGCGGCGGTCTCTTCGGGCATCTGCCAGTAGCCGAGCGCCACCGCCGGCCCCCGGAGGGCGATCTCACCGTCCTCACCGGGGCCGAGTTCCTGTGCGGGGTCGTTCGCATCGACGATCTTCACCTCCGAGAACCCGACCGGGGTGCCGACGCTCCGGAATTCGTCGGCGGTCGCGTAGTGCTCGGGACGGATGGCGGTCCCGGTCCCGACGACGACCGTCTCCGAGAGGCCGTAGGCGTTGACGATGGGAATACCGAACCGCTCATGGAAGGGTTTCCAGACGCCGGGTGTCAGGGGGCCGCCGCCGCTGATCATCGCCCGGACGGTGGCGAGCGCCGCTTCGGTCCCCGGCGGGGTCTGGATGAGCGAGTGGATCACCGGCGGCATCCCGGCGACGATCGTGGCCCGGTAATCCCGGGCGAGGTCGAGGTAGCGGTCGAGGTCGAACCGTTCCATGACGACGTAGGTCGCGCCGGCCCGGAGCGCCGCGATCCCCCAGCTGAGGCCGACGTGCCCCATCGGGTAGATCCCGAGGTAGACGTCGTTCTCGGTGAGCCCGAGGACGTCCCGCTCGGCGTCCATGGCGGCGATCCAGTTCCCGTGGGTGAGCATGGCGCCCTTCGGTTTCCCGGTGGTGCCGGAGGTGTACTGGATCTGGCAGAGGTCGTCGAACCGGCAGTGGGCGGCACGGCGGCACGGTTCTGCACGGAGGAGGTCGGACCAGGGGACGGCGCCGGCTGCCCCCTCACCGACGGCGACGACCTGCCGGAGCGTCGGCGCCTGATCTCGGATGCGGCCGACGAGCGCCGCACCCTCGGCATCGGTGATGACGGCGACGGCACCTGCGTCGCGGACGGCGTAGAGGACCTCATTCTCCCGGTAGACCCGGTTCGTCGGGACCGCGACGGCCCCGATGCGCCAGAGGCCGAAGTAACTGAGGAGGTACTCCGTCGAACTGTCCAGGTAGATGCAGACGCGGTCCCCGCGCCCGACCCCGAGGTCGAGGAGGCCGCGTCCTACCCGGCAGACCCGGTCGAGGAGTTCGGCACGGGTGTATGATTCTCCAGTGGAGGGGACGATGAGAGCAGTCTTTTCAGGGTTACAGGCGTTGGCGTCGAGAAACGTGGTGCAATTCGGCATGGGTTGGCTCCGGGCGGCAGGTATGCGCTTTGATGTATATGCTTGTTCATGGGGTGGTAAATAGGTTGCCCCGGGATGTGATGCGCCGCTTTCAGGGGCGACGGCGCGATGGAGAGGTACGCCACCCGCAGATGCAAGGTGCGACTGACCCAGGGGCAGGAACTTGAGCCCGCAGATGCGAAGTGTGGCAAACAGACTAATCAAAACGGGAAAATATCACGGTGCAGTGGACCGTGGAACCAGCGCATCTGACGATGTTCGAACTTCCGCCGTGCCGCGGTCGTTTATCGCCATGCCGGAGGGGCTGACGGGAGTGCGATGTTCCGATAGGAACGGAGCATGAGAAGACCGAAGGTCTTCGAGGGGGGAGCATCCCCCCCTCCCCTGTCTCCACTCTACAGATTTGTCTGTAACCCCCACCCCACCCGGCCTCCGGCCTCCTCCCCCGCCCCGGGGGCGGGGGCAGTCGTGGCGATATCCCCACGAAATCCGTGCCCGGGACGCAATCGATGACTCTCCAGAGAGGGCTGCTACAAGGCCCGGACAAAAACAAAAGCAGATTACCGAAGAGGCAGACTGAGATATATGGAGCGCGACACGCTGCTCGTCCGGGAGGCCGCCGAGAACGACCTCGACGCCGTCCTCTTCCTCTACACGCACCTGCACGACGCCGACGAGAAGGCCGACGGTCGTGCGCTGGAGCGAGCCTGGCTGGAGATCCTCGCCGACCCCCGGACCCATCTCTTCATCCTCGAATCCGGAGGCGTGCCGGTCTCCACGTGCGTCTTACACATCCTCCAGAACCTCACCCGGGGCGCACGGCCGTACGGGCTCATCGAGAACGTCGTGACGCATCGTGAGTTCCGGAACCGGGGGTTCGGGACGGCCCTCCTGACCCATGCGCTGAAGTGCGCCTGGGAACAGGGCTGCTACAAGGTGATGCTTCTTACCGGCCGGAGGGAGGAAAACGTCTTCCGGCTCTACGAGAAGGCCGGGTTTGTGCGGGGTGTCAAGGAGGGGCTGATCGCGTATCCGCCGCCGGGTGGCCGGTAACCCCCACGATTCCGCTGTTGACCACTTCCTCCGTCCGGCAGCCGCCCTTTTCCCGTGAGCGCACGCACCGGGCGGGAACGAAACCTGCAGATATATTGCCCCGCACGTGAGAAGATGACTCATGGCATCCTCCGCTGTCGGGCACCCTTACGACCCCCGCTCTCCGTCGACGGCACGACGGGAAGTGACCGTCTTTCTGGTGCTTGCGTTTGCCCTGAGCAGTATCGGCTGGTTCTTTACGACCCGGAGCACGGCGGCGGAGGCGCTCCTCCTCTCCACCGTCTTCACGATGTGGTGCCCGGGTATCGCCGCCGTCATAACACGGCTCTACTTCCGGCGTAACCTTGCCGGGTTCGGGTTCCGCATGGGCGAGTTCCGGTGGCATGCGGTCGCAATCCTCCTTCCGATCCTCGTCGGCCTCCTGATCTTCGGGCCGGTCTGGATCACCGGGATCGGGCCGTTTAACCTCGAGGGGGCTGCAGCAGTCTTCAGTATCGGGTTCGTCCCGGTCTTCCTCGCCTCCATCCTTTTCGGCCTCTTTGCCGCCGCAGGAGAGGAGATCGGGTGGCGCGGGCTGCTTGTCCCGGAGATGGCGAAGTTCATGGGGTTTACGAAGCTCGCTCTCCTCTCCAGCGCCATCTGGGCCGTGTGGCACTTCCCCCTGATCATCTTCTCCGCCTACCACGGGGCCGGCCCGCTCTGGTACTCGCTTGCGGTCTTCGTCCCATCGGTCATGGGCGCGGGGTTCATCCTTGCCTGGCTCCGTCTCCGGTCGGGGAGCGTCGTTGCGGCCGTCCTCTTCCACGGGTTCTGGAACTACTTCATCCAGCAGTTCTACCCGCTCCTCACGATGGAGACCCCGGAGTCGGTGATGATCACCGGGGAGTTCGGGTGGGCGGCCGCGGCGGTCTATATCCTCCTTGCTCTGGTCTGCTGGCACTTCCGGGGGGCTGTCGAGTCCGGGGGGGCGGGATCGCCCTCCGCGGCCGGCGGGGACCCGCTGCGGTCATAACGGGGAAGATGCCGGACCGTACCTGCCGGAAGGAAACGCAATGGTCAAATTCCGCCGGAGAGCATGAATTGCTGAGAAATATCATGTCTCCCGAACCTTTGAGCCGGACGGTGGCCGGGTGGATGATTCCGCTCGCGGTCTGGCTCGGCCGGCGGTGAGGGCAGGAGAGGGAAGGCCCCTCCGTTCACAATATTCGCCGGGAGGCCGATCTCCGTATAAAAAAGATTTCCCGGGGATAACCCCCCGGAAGATCCGCTCACTGGTATTCCGGCGGCTGGATCTCTTTGGGCAGTCCGCCCTTGAAGTGCTGCTGCACCTTCCCGTAGTACTGCCGCAGCCGCTCGTTCATCGTCGCGTGGACCTTCTCCCGCGCCCGCTCGAAGTGCGATGCGTTCACGACGGTGGCCCCCTCCCGCATGGCGAGCATGGCCGCCTCACGGCCGAGCGCCTCGAGGTCTGAGCCGACGAACCCCTCGGTGCCGGTCGCGATCTTCCTCACGAGCTGGTCCCTGGCCGGGTCGTCCAGGCTCACCTTCTGCTGGGAGAGGAGGTCGATGAGTTTCTTCCTCCGGAGATAACGGCGGAGCCCTTCGTCGTCGGTCACCTCGATCGCAGCGCGGTGACTCTTCACGTCCTCGACGGTCACCTGGTGGTTTGCTCCCACGGCGAGAACCAGGTCTTCGAGGTCGTTCTCCGAGAGCCCCTCCGTTGCCTCCACGAGTTCCTCGACCGTCGAGCCCTCGATCGGCATGTAGCGGGTGTGGATGGAGAGGATCTTCTCCCGGTCGTCCCGTCCGGGCTCGCCGATGTAGACGAGCCGGTCGAACCGTCCGGGCCGGAGCAGCGCCGGGTCGACCATATCAGGGCGATTGGTCGCGCCCATCACCACCACGCCCCGGAGTTCTTCGAGGCCGTCGATCTCGGTGAGGATCTGGTTTAAGACGCTCTCGATCACGTGCGACTCGGTGCCGCCGCCCCGGGCAGGGGCGAGAGCATCCAGTTCGTCGAAGAAGATGATGGACGGCGCCACCTGCCGGGCCTTCTTGAAGATCTCGCGGACCGCCCGCTCGCTCTCACCGACCCACTTCGAGAGGAGCTGGGGGCCCTTGACCGGCACGAAGTTCGCGCCGCTCTCGCTTGCGATCGCCTTTGCGATCAGGGTCTTTCCCGTCCCCGGCGGTCCGTAGAGGAGGACGCCCTTCGGCGGCTCGATCCCGAGATCCTCGAACTGCTCCCGTCGGGTGAGAGGATACTCCACCGCCTCACGGATATCCTGCTTCGCCTCTTCAAGCCCCCCGACATCTCCCCAGGTGGTGTGGGGCACTTCGAGGAGGATCTCCCGCATGGCGCTCGGACCCACGTCGCGGAGAGCGTCGCGGAAGTCCCTGGCCTGCACCTCCATCTTCTCGAGGATCTCGGGCGGAATCTCCTCGGCCTCCAGGTCGATCTCGGGGAGGTAGCGCCGCAGCGCCTTGATCGCCGCCTCACGGGCGAGGGCGGCGAGGTCCGCACCGACAAACCCATGAGTCTGCTGGGCGATGGCGGCGATCGAGACATCCTCAGCGAGCGGCATACCGCGGGTGTGGATATGGAGCACCTGGGTCCGGTCGTCCTCCGACGGAACCCCGATCTCGATCTCCCGGTCGAACCGTCCCGGACGCCGGAGGGCGGGGTCGATGGCGTCGAGCCGGTTCGTGGCCCCGATCACCACGACCTGCCCCCGTTCCTCGAGCCCATCCATCATGGTGAGGAGCTGGGCCACCACGCGCCGCTCGACCTCCCCGGTCACCTCCTCGCGCCGGGGGGCGATCGAGTCGAGTTCGTCGATGAAGATGATGGCGGGAGCGTGCTGCCGGGCGTCTTCAAAGACCTCGCGGAGCCGCTGCTCGCTCTCGCCGTAGTATTTCGAGATCACCTCCGGCCCCGCGATCGATATGAAGTGGGCTCCGCTCTCGCTTGCGACGGCCTTTGCGATCAGGGTCTTCCCCGTCCCCGGCGGCCCGTAGAGGAGGACGCCCTTCGGGGGCTCGATCCCGAGTTTTCTAAAGATCTCCGGATGCCGCATGGGGAGCTCGATCGTCTCGCGGACACGCTGCAGCTCGCCCTTGAGGCCGCCGATATCCTCGTAGCTGATCCTTTTCACGCCCTCAAACCCGGCCGCAGGCTTCTCGGAGAACTCGATCTTCGTGTTCTTGGTGATGATCACGGCGTTCTCCGGCTCGACCACCACGGCTTTGAACGCGACGAGCTGGGGCTGCATAAAGGGAAGCCCCGCCTGGATCGGCACGGAGTCGTTCTTCACAACCGGAAAGTCGATCAGTTTGTTGACGACGCTGCCGTAGTTGATGGGGAGCTGCTTGGGGAGATCCTCGGGAGGCGCGAGCACGACCCGTTTTGCCTCGTCCTCCGCATCCAGCGTCCTTATCTTCACCCGATCCCCGATGCTCGCACCGGTGTTGAGCCGGGTGAAGTTATCGATCCGGACCTTACCCTGGTGCCAGTCGTTCACCATGGCACGCCAGACCTTGGCCACGGTCCGACGCTTCCCTTCGATTGCAACGAGGTCTCCGGGGTTGAGCCGAAGCTGCAGCATGGTATCAGGGTCAAGCCGTGCCTTGCCTGCCCCCTGATCCTCCGGATAAGCGCTATCTACCTTCAAGTATATCTCGGGCATTACCTCTAGTTCTTATATTTCGGGGATTTATAAGTACTGGAGACGCATGATTATACTTCTCTTCGATCCGTTCAACGGAGCCGCAGGCGACATGATCATCGGAACCCTTCTCGATCTGGGAGCCGATGAGGGGCTTGTCAGGGCAGCCATGCGTTCCGTCGTCGGGGAACCGACAATCGAACGGGTAGACCGCTCCGGCATTCGGGCCGTCCAGGTGAAAGCGCATGCCCCGGTGCACCACCGCACCCTCGACGAGGTGCTCGACCGGGTGGCCGAAAGCGACGCCCCCGCTCCTGCACGGAAGATGGCACGGCGGGTCTTTCTCCGGATACACCGGGCCGAGGAGAGTATCCACGGGACGGGGGCGCATTTCCACGAGGTGGGTGCGGACGACGCGATCGCCGACGTGGTGGGAGCCTGCACCGCCCTTTATTCCCTCGCCCCCGACGAGGTCGCCGTCCGCCCGGTGGCGCTCGGCCGGGGATTCGCGGTCGGGGCTCACGGCACCTTCCCCATCCCCGCCCCGGCGACCGTGGCGGTCCTCGCGGAATCGGACCTCCGGACGGTTCCCGGAGACGAGGAGCGGGAACTCTGCACCCCGACAGGAGCCGCGCTCCTCGCCGAGTTCTCGACCGTCCGGCCCGAAGACCTCGGCCCGGCGGAGATCCGGGCGGTCGGCTACGGGGCGGGGAGCAGGAACCCCCCGGGAAGACCGAACGTCCTCCGGTCGATGCTCCATTCGGTGGAAGGGGAGGGCCACGGCGACCGGGTCGACATCCTCGAGACAAACGTCGACGACGTCACCGGGGAGACCCTGGCCTACACGATCGGCCGCCTGCTGGAAGAAGGAGCCCGGGATGCAAGCGCTACTCCCGTGGTGATGAAGAAGGGGCGGAGCGGCCACCTTGTCCGGGTAATCTGCCGCCCCGATGCGACCGACCGTCTTGTGGGGGTGATGGCCGCAGAACTCGGGACGCTTGGGGTACGCTGTATCCCGATGGTGCACCGGGCCGTTGCCGAACGCACAATCGAGCCGGTCACCGTGACCATCCGGGGCCGGGAACGGACGATCGACGTAAAGTGCGGCTGGTCGGGAGGAAAGATCACCTCCTTCAAGGCGGAATACGAACAGGCGGCCGCGTGTGCGCAGGAGGCCGGGGTCCCGCTCCGGGAGGTTGCCGGGACCGTCGAGGCGGCTGCACGCCGTCTCTTCATCGAGCGGGGTGTGCTTGAGCCATGAAGCCTGACCGGGTCAGCACGGGAAGCCAGCCCCTCGACGACCTGCTCGGCGGCGGGCTCGAGCGGCGGACGGTCACCCAGATCTACGGCGAGCCCGCGAGCGGCAAGAGCACCTTCTGCCTGATGGCGGCGGTATCCTCTCTCCAGGACGGGAACTCGGTCGTCTACATCGACACCGAAGGGTTCTCGGTGGAGCGGTTCAGCCAGCTTGCCGGGGAGAACGCCGGGGCGTTCGCGGAGCGGCTCTACCTCTTTGAGCCGCTCGACTTTGCCCAGCAGGGGGTGATGATCGCTGATGCGGAGGGGCTGCTCAAAAAGAACGGCCAGGCCCCCGTGGGACTGCTGGTGATGGACTCGGCCACCGCCCTCTACCGGACGGAACTCGACCTCGGGCGGGAGGCGCTCCGGAAACTCTCGCACCACATGATAAAACTCCTGGGCCTCGCAAAGAAGTACGACATCCCTGTCCTGATCACGAACCAGATCTTCATGGATATCGAACGCGACCGGGTCTCCGGCCTCGGGGGAACGGCGCTCGAACACCTCTCAAAGGCCATCATACGGCTCGAAAAGAAGGACGGTGTCCGGCGGGCGATGCTCCGGAAGCACCGGTCCCGGCCGGAAGGAATCTCGTTCGACTTCGTGATCACCGAGAACGGGATCAGAACAGTATAACGCCCGCAAAGACCGTCTCGGCAGGGCCTTCCATCGTGACGCCCTCCCCGAACCGGATCACGAGCGGGCCACCTTTTGTCTCGACCCGCACCGTATCCCCGGCTTTGCCGAGATGCCGGGCGACTGCCGCCGACGCGGTGGCGCCGGTGCCGCAGCTGAACGTCTCATCTTCGACGCCACGCTCGAAGGTCCGGATCCGAAGCGTGCCGTTGCCGGCGTCCTCGACGAAGTTGACGTTCGCGCCGAGAGCGAAGGTAGAGTGGTTCCGGATGGCCGGTCCTACCGTGGCGATATCCACGGCGCCGATCTCTTTGACGAAGACAACCGCGTGGGGAACGCCGGTGTTCGCGGCATACACGGTGAGGTTGCGGATATCCTCCTTGTATTCACCGTCCCCCGTGGCGGGGATGGCGCTCCGGTCGAATGCCGGCTCCGGCATCGTGATCGCCGCGGTAAACTCGTCGTCCGCGTAGCCCATTGTCACCGGGACAAGCCCCGCCCCGGTCTCGACCGAGCAGGACTCCTTCACGTATCCGGCGTCGTAGGCGTACTTGGCGAGGCACCGGATGCCATTCCCGCACATCTCGGCCTCGCTCTCGTCGGGCTGGAAGAGCCGCATCCGGACGTCCGCAACCTCGGACGCCTGGAGGAAGAGGACGCCGTCGGCGCCGATACCGAACCTGCGGTCGCAGTAGAGCGCTGCAAATCCTCCCTTCATATCCTCGGGAATGACCTCCTGAGCGCGCTCGTCGATCAGGATGAAGTCATTACCGTTTCCCTGCAGTTTGATGAACGCGATATCCATGGTGTTACCTCTCTTGTAGGTATTGGGAGCGGCGGGTGATAAACCGTGGGGGTTCGTGGGGGCTGTGGGGCCGGGGATTATGGCCTCACCCACCACACAGACTCATCCACCTTGAAGAATCCATTTGAGGACCGAGGACCAGCTCCGGCGGGGAGATGAAGACCGTGAACTTCACCGGGATATCCTCGATCCCCATTTCCCTCGCCCGTTCGTCCAGCATCGCATACACCGCTTCTATCGAGGAGACGTTCTCCGGTGGAGGCGGGCCGTTCCAGATGCTCACCCGGAGATACCCGTCAAGATCGTAGCCGAAACCAATCAGAGACCCGTTGGGATAGAGGTAGCGCTCCTGTATCAGATCTTCCGTTGTGGCGGTGAAGTCCGAAAGCGATACTCCGCCCTTCGAGAAGGGAAGCCCTCCGAGCGCGACGGTGACGGGCTCTCTCTTGTTCAGGGCGGCTTTGAGGTCTTCGATCTCCGGTCCGGCGAAGACCGGTTGGGAGGACTGGAGTTTCGCGGTGGATGTTGCCGGCTGATCCCACCGGCCTTCCGGATGATCCTCGTTGATCGCGTCATTGCGGTGCTGAGCAATAGAGCGATATTTGTGCAACTGTCCAAGCCTTTCTGCAAGTTCTCTGCTCTTACGTTCAGTCATGCCGTCAAGATATGACACCTCAGGCATCTCTTCGATCATTCGAGAAATTTCCTCATCACTCAATCTGTTTCCGGCATCATCAAAGAGATGAGGGCTTCGCTCCAGCACTACGTCCCCATCGACCGGACCCCCTCCGGACGGAGGGATATTCTCCAGAGTGTCCTCATTCGCGCTCGCCGCCGGCACAAAGATCACGCCGACGATCAGCAGTGCTGCAAGCAGGGCGCTGGTCCCGGAGAGGTATTTCGTATTCATGGTTCCAGACCTCCTTTCACGCGCATCCCGGGAGGCCACGGAACCGCAACGGCTATCCCCGATGCGCAGCCAACACGACCATGAGCCTCCGCACCGTTGCAGGCGCCGCCTGAGAAACCCATGGTTGAGAGCTCAACGTTCTTCTATATCCGTTTTCTGTCACGATCCGCTACACGTCGAGGCGTTCAATACGTTTGACTCTCTGAAATTCGCCGCAGCCGGCTGGAGCCTGTGCTGAGGCGGCCGAACGAGACCCGGGGCTCCGATTCCGGAAAGGGCTCTCTGATTCATGGCATCTCCTGATGTGTGCGATTTAACACTGTGCGCAGGCCGTCCCGGCACGTCAGTATTGCACCCGTTTCTTCGGATACGGTCACTCCGAGCACGATACGCTCGTGATGGCTCTCAGGTCTGTTCGTCTCCAGGAAAAGAAGTGGGCAGAGACGAGAATAGAATTGGTGTTTGTGCTATAAAACTCATAAAATACGGGAAACGATATTGAGGTATCAGTAAAGAGAAAATGCATGGCCCCTGCCCTGCTGCCGGTCATTGCCTTCTTCGCTGTGCCCCGGTGTCGGCAACTGAAGGGCGGGTACCCGGATCGTCCTTCAGCGTCGGACGATCCGGTGATGATCCTGCAACTGCACGACAGCATCGGTCAGGGCGAGACTAACAGGCACCAGTCCATGTTGGAAGCGGTGTCGCACGTCCCGGGGTGTACCGGGGACTGAGCCCCAACCCGGATGTCAACCATACACCTTTCGGGGAGTAAGCTCGGCACGTTTCGCGACGATAGCAAAGACGAATAACAGGATTCATATCGACATTGACCCAGATAGCAATCATGCGGGATCAGGAACCCGGACATCCGATGTATACGGCGAGCGGGTGCTGTTCCAGAGACCTTATGCCCTCAACCTCTACCGGCACCGGAGCGGGCGGACTTTTCCGGTTACTCGCCTTCTCGATCCTCTTTTCGGTTCTGCTGGTAGCGGTTGCCGATGCCGCCGAATACACGGTCCGGCCCTCGAGAAACGTCGGGCAAGAGCCCGGCATATCTGTATCGGGCGAGAAGGTGCAGGAGATCGACCCTATCCCGCTCTGGCTCGTCCTGCTGCTATCTGTATTCCCCCAGTTGGCAGCGGCCCCGATCGAGACCCATCTCCCCCTGAAGGCCGTCGGCTACCTCGGGTACAAACGAATCTCCAGAAAGAATGTTCTGGACAGCCCGCGGAGGCTTGAGATTCTACGCTTCATCAAGGCAAACCCGGGGTTGCACTTCAGGGAATTGCTGAGGGAGATGTCGCTGACGAGAGGAACACTTGGTTACCATGTGGAAAGGCTGCAGTCCGCAGGCCTGTTGAAGGCGATCAGGAGCAGGGGGAGAATCCACTATTTCGCCACCGGTTCGCCGTACTCTGCTGAAAAAGAGGCTCTTATCATTGCCATGAGTAATGACACCCTGCGGGGAATTATAACACAGATCTCCCTGAATCGGGGTGCACACATCGAAGAACTCGCCGAAGAGTCGGGTCTATCCAGAGCCACGGTTTATACACACGTAAAATATCTGGAACGCCAGGGGATTGTGGCGTCTGAGAGGGAGGGGCGGTATGTGGGGTATACTCTCACTGACAACTACGCTCGAATGCTGGCGGAGTATGTGCATGACCGCAGTCCCGAACCCGCACGGATTCCTGCGGGAGTCTGCGGATCTCGATTGGCGTCGTTTCCCGGCTCCCACAGCGTGCCTGGAGGCTGATGGTGCT
>Ga0265294_10003409_pt1 | contig 20327 bp, 20 predicted proteins | sample MunlanPumphouse3_FD_192504 | JGI IMG/M metagenome (GOLD analysis project Ga0265294, IMG submission 192504) | Groundwater microbial communities from a municipal landfill in Southern Ontario, Canada - Pumphouse #3 | ecosystem: Environmental > Aquatic > Deep subsurface > Groundwater | place...
AGCACTCCAGCAACCATTACCATAATCCAAAGCTTTAGCTCCTAAACCAACTGAATAATCTTTACTTAACATAAATCTGTAAAATTTATTGGGTGATTCGATTGCTTCATTATAAACAATTGGGCTCCCAGTTCCTGCTGTGTGGCTAGTAGTTATTGGTGTCCAAGTTTGTAAATTTGTACTAGTTTGGGGAGTGTAACTATATCCAACTTGAGTTGGTATCGTTACTGCTACTATATTTTGATTAATTCCAAAATTAACAGTGCTATTAGTTATAATATTTGGCAATTCGTCTATTCTTGGCATGATATAGCCAATCACTTCGGCTAATTTAGCATTCGAGTCGGTATCCATAATGCCAAATCCAGACTTTGTGTGAGAAATATTTCTTGATGAATCTATATAATCATCTTTCCCACTATGAAAGCTAAAGGAAATGGAATTGTGTGGTTCTTGCGGATTGCATAATGCTCTAACCATATCTGCCGTCCAAGCTATTTCTTGTGAAGCTGAATAAGTTGATATTGCCTGTGATGGATCATCAGAACCAAATTCGCCACAATAAAGCGGCACTTGATTATCCTCTGCCCATTTTCTGTAATATGTGTTTATACGATTTTCAATATATGTTCTATCATATACAAAGGGTTCTACTTCTTTAAATACTTGAAACATTGGTCTTATTTTATCGCTTAGGGTGTTTTCTGTTAGCTTATACCTAAAAGAAATCTCATATTCATAGCCGTCTTCAATATCAAACAAATAAGAATTATGACCACCAACTGTTTTAATCGATGACTGTCTTCCGGGTTCTGAAGTGCAATCTAAATACAGTGCTCCATCTTGGATTTCTAGTTTTGTATTTTCATCCATAGAGGTTGTTTCATAATACCAATATCTAGGAGTATTATCTGGTGTCATATTTTCCCAATCTAGATAGTTGCGAGATTGGCTAAAGTCAGAATTTTTTACCTCTATATTTGATTCTATGTTTGTGGATATTTCTTTTTTTGTTATTACTACATCATCTATTTGTAGCTTCCCATCACCATCATTAATCACAAATCCAGGCACAAAATGTGTTGAATTTTGACCAAGATTAGAGAGGTCTACCCATCCACTACTATAGTTTGTCCAAGAAGCATTATTGCTAAGAGCTTCCAATCCATATTCACCACCGTTATATGTTGCCCTACCATAATTGGTATAGTCTAAATATGGGTATTGTGTTCCCAGTTCGCCAAAACCTGTGTTCATTTTATGGGTAAAAGCAGTTGGTCCATAAAAATGAAACTCATATACTATATTGGGTATTTTTTGTTCACTATTAGGATATTTGAGTGTTAAGAATGGGTCATAGTTTTGGTATGGATCAGGATTTATGCTTTGATTTTTTAGAGATATGTATTCTGTATCGTTATTTTTATGAAAAGGTTCTTCGATAAATATTAAATGATTATCTCCATTGTTTCTTATTGCAGTTGCTGTTTCTTGATAAATATTATAAAGAGCTTCTTCCGTTAAATAGGTCTCTCTTGTTACAGAATTGTATAGCTGAGGTTCGTTAATTAATCCATATCCAATGATAGTATTGTTATTTTTATAATTATCGGAAATTCTTTGCCAAAAATCCTTGATGTTTTGGGCTGAAGTAGTTCCATTAAAAAAATGTCCATCATTTTGAACATCGTTATGTACGCCAAAATAATGCAAACTTAGTATTACTCCAAGACCATTTTGTTCAGCAAAGCTTATTTGTTCATTAAGAAAATTAAAAAAATCAGCTTTATCTGAATCCTCGTTAAGCCATTCATATTGTAAATAAAACCTTACATGGTTAAACCCCTTTGCTTTTACCTCTTCATAAAAAGCTTCGCCTACTTCACTTTCTACAGAAATATCCGTTACTGATGATGCAAAATAAACACCGTTTGGCATACCTATACCTTTTAACGTCACAATGTTTCCGCTTTGGTTTAATATATGTTTGTCTGAAGTTTGCAATTGACCACTTATTAATAACGAGTCGTATTGCGCTTGTGCTTCAAGTGGGTATTCTTCTTTAGGTAAGGCTGTTATTATTTTTTCAGTAGATTTTTGGGTGTCAGCGTTAGCATTTATATGTGCAGCCAATGTTGTTGCGTTTGTTGCTGTTACATAATAGTTTGTATTTATTGCCATGAAAATATCCTTTTTCAAATTATTCAGTTATTAAATATATCGAACCATTGAGACAGTAATTGCATAATTCTTCCACAATTAAGCATTGCGGAGGATTGAATGAACAATGTTTAAGGAAGCGTTCTTGTTTTTTCTTGAATATCCAATGCTATATCTTTGGCTTGATTTTATTTAAGCCCAATACTTTTAGCAACATGTAAAATATCATTTGTCGTAGGATTTTGAATAGCCTGAACCCAACCACTCTGCATCATATTCAAAGGCAAAGAAATTGTCTTCAGTTATTGCCAAGGTTCCAACTAGTGGCTGATTACTAAATACCTTTAATGACTTATAGCTTTCCACTGAGCAGCTCTTCAATGGACTTATCTTACTTTTTGGTGAAAAGCTCTAACAATTCGCCCTCACATTCCAAAGCAATAGCTATTTTGATCGGTGTTTGCTGAATCAATAAAAAATTATTCATAGCTACTCTGTTATCTAATATTGCTAATTTTTGCAAGAATTAGATAATATATTATCTTTTATTTTATTTAAATACATGCCTACTATGCAACTATAAATCACAAAACATTGCACAGCGTTGCACAGTAACTTCTGCTTAACTCATAACCATCAATCTAGCAACTATCTAGGATTTTGTACTTTTACCTAGTTCTTAGGCAATATATACTGAAGTGTCACCTTAGTAATTCCGTCTTCCTCTATATTTTTTAAAACCTTAAACGTAGCTTTTCTTGGAAATACTACTTCTCCAAGATGAAAAGGGTTTTTTGATACTCTTGTTCCACTTGGAGCTTTTATTTCTATAAAAATATGCTCTTTTGGATTCTTCGGTTTATACATTCCTCTAGCATACCCATCTGCAACTTCACGATCTGTCGAAGCAAATGCATAACCATAATCTGGCATAACTACTTCTCCTTCTTTGGCGTTAGACAACATTCTAACACCCAAATTAGAAGACGACATAATTCCCCTATAGTAAGTACGAGGCATAATGTTTGGGATTAGCTTTTTAAAACTAGCATCTATCTCCTGAGTTCGAAACTTAAGTCTAGCAAAAGATTCTTTAATTGCCTGTTTCTCATCAGTAGAAAAATTATCATAATCTCTCCATTGTGTTTTTACATAAGCCTGAACTGGATTTGATTCTGTTTCTGACAATTTGCCCAAAGAACGCAACGTAATTGCATCTCCAGTACTACTGAAGAAATTATGATCTTGTAACCTCACAGGGGAGGTCATAAAAGACCATATTTTTACATATAAAGGGTCTCCCTTCTCTTTTTTATAAGCAAGGTAATCTTTATAACCATACTCATTAAATGCAATTATTTTATACTTCATTATTGTCTACCATCACAGTTATGTATGCCCATTTATTAAAACCTCAAACATATTTTGAATAACTTGTACCATGAATTTCTTGCCTTTATAGTGTAAACTATCCTTATGAAAACCAAAAAAACCTTAATAATCGGTGCTAGTCCCAAAGAATCAAGATATTCATATATGGCTGTTACAAAGCTAACTGAGCTAGGACATGAAGCAATTCCTGTTGGCATTAGAAACGGGCTAATCGCCGGAATAGAAATCATAACTGGCATGCCAAAAATTGATGATGTTCATACTGTTACGCTTTATGTCGGACCACAAAACCAACCACCATACTACAATTATGTTTTAAGTCTTAAACCAAAAAGGGTTATTTTCAATCCAGGAACTGAGAATGATGAGTTTCATGAAATACTAAAGGAAAACAATGTTGAAGTGTTAGTGGCTTGCACCTTAGTACTTTTAACAACTGGGCAATATTAAGATAAAAACCCAGCTAATGAGACTTGCTCTCCATAATTATCCGCGATATCTGTAACGCCCAAGCCATAGGAGTTAAAGTCTTGCCATCAATTTCTTTTTTTATTAACCTAACATGATCCTTGTCTGTATTTAAAAAATATTGCATTTGAACAATATGCTCATTTGCTTTATCCGCTGTTTTAATCTCAACATCAACAGTAACAAGATTTGGCTGGTCCTTTTGCTTAACAATTACCCAATTCACTTCTCCATTCTTGCCAGCTATAGCATCAATCAAATGACCGACTGTATAGGATTCGCCTTTCAGCGTAGTTTCTTTGACAATATTTATATATGTTTTATTCCCACAAGACGCTAACAGTAACAATATACTACAGACTAAAACTAGCATTATATATTTCTTCATCAACTAACTCCTTAACTCCACAGTCTTAATTTTAACAAAATCTTCTCACTAATGATTATAGCAAAGGAACAAATATTTTGCTTGATTGCTCTTTTACATAATTTATTTCTCAACATTACTATGTTACTCTATTAACTATAAAACTCTGGAGGTAATAACATGATTTTAATTTTAATTCCTATACTGATTATATTTGCAACTGGAATACGAATAGTCCGTCCGATGGAGCTTGGTGTGATAGAATTTCTAGGAAAATATACTAGAACAGCCACTGCTGGCTTTAATTGGATAATTCCTATTATTCAAAACATATATATAATTAATATTACCGAACGTCGAGTGGACATTGACCCTCAATCAATTATCACAAAAGATAAATTAAATGCGGAAGTTGACGGAGTTGTTTACTATAAGGTAATAAATCCTGCTGATGCAATTTACAATGTACAAAACTTTCAATCTGCAGTGCCTTCGCTCACAACAACAACTTTAAGAGCTGTTATCGGTAAAATGACCTTAACAGAAGCCAATGAAAACAGAGACTCCATCAATGAACAAGTCGAGTCAATCTTGGACTCACAAGTTATTCAATGGGGAATCAAAGTTGTCAGAGTAGAACTACAAAGGATTGAACCGCCAGAAGATGTGCAAATGGCCATGAACATGGTCGTTAAGGCAGAGAACGAAAAGATTGCGGCTCTTGATATGGCAACTGCCATAGAAACCAAAGCAGATGGTGAAAGACGTGCTGAAATCAAAAAAGCTGAAGGCATAGCAACAGCAATTAAACTAAAAGCAGAAGCAGACGGAGAAGCAATCAAAATAGTCAACGAATCTGCTGAAAAATATTTTAAAGGCAACGCTCAACTATTAAAAAAACTGGAAACTGTTAGCGAAGCGTTAAAAAATAACACCAAAATAGTAATCCCTTCTAACACTGAGCTTATTAATGTTATTAGCGACCTAGCTGGTGGTAATATTTTACCTATTAAAACAAAAAATAAAGAATAATTGTTTGGATTCTGCTATTTAGCTTAGACTAAGGGCCAATTACTCGTATTGTATTACTAGCAGCTAAATTAGCGACATTTAGAACCTTTTTTACGACATTTTCAATGTCGCCTGCATTTATTTTTTCAATTATTTCCGACCTAAGTCCTTGGCTAGAATACCTTATTAAAAACTTCAAAAGGCCATTTTCCCTTATCCCAGCAGAACCTACATACCTAACCATACTCTTAGAATATAGGTCTATTTTTCCTTCCATATTGATGTCAACATGAAGCACTATGGCAAAACAATTTTTCCCCAGAACCAAATCATTGTGAGCTTTCCCTTCCTCAGAATGAAACTTTGCAACGTTTGGACGAATCAATAAATCAAACCCATAAACTGGACCATCTTGTTCATATACTCCGCGTATTCTATCTTTCTTATTTGAAGGTGCAAGAGCGGGATAATCTGTTCTATTATATAAATACTTAGAACTATCAAATAATCTTTTTATTTCTGGAGTTATCTTGTCTAACGAACCTAATTTTCTTGCTAAATCGTCAATTGAAATAATATCATTTTTCCATTCTAATTCACCGTTTTCTGCAATAACAAATAGTCTTTGTTTTAAAGCTTCTACATTCTTAACGCCTATAAAATTTTTAACAAAGTCATCCTCTGTAATTCTTCCATTGGTTCTTCTCAAATTTAAAGCAATACATCTCCGTATTTCTTTCTGTAATACCTTATATATCTCTGGCAAATTAAAACCTTGATCTTCTTTTATAATAGAAACTACTTTATTGTTCAATGTTTATTCCTCTCAACTAACGTATGAATATATCGTCACAATCAAACAAACGTTTCATGAAATAATTATTTTTCTAATATTATTCAAACGAACAAGTGATAACTACATGCAAATACAGCTTATGAAATACAAACATAACTCACGGATTGATAAAAAACTATTTACCAACACAAAATCTAGAAAAGATATTATCCAACACTTCTTCGGACACATCTTCGCCCACAACCTGCCCCAGATGGACCATGGCTTCCTTTAAGTCAATAACCCACAAATCCTCTGTTGCTCCTGCCAAAACAGAATCCTCGGCCGCTAAGACTGCTTCTTTCGCTTTCAGTAAACTTTCTTGATGCCTCTCGTTATTGATTAAAATCTCTGCCTCATTATCCACCTTGAATAAATATTCTATTTTCTTAATTAACCTTACATTAAAGTCATCCAAATTATTGTCATGCAAAACAGATAGACTAAAAATATCAGACTCAGGATGCCTCTCCAACAATTGACTGTTCACCTTATCAGCCGACGCAATATCTGTTTTATTAATCAGAAACATTGTTTTCTCAACTATGACATCTTCTAACAATAACTCATCGGAATCCACTATTCCTGTACTAGCGTCTAGCATAACAATAACAATATCTGCTTTAGCTAAATACTCTTTCGTTCTTCCTATTCCCATTTTCTCTACTTCATCTTTACTCTCCCGTATTCCAGCGGTATCCACTAACTTAATTGGGATGCCCTCTAATTCTATCCATTCTTCAATGGTATCTCTCGTTGTTCCAGGAATGTCCGACACAATAGCCCGATTATCCTCAAGCCATTTATTAAATAAACTAGATTTCCCAGCATTAGGTTTCCCTGTGATAGCAACAACCAAACCATCTTTATAAATTTTACCTTTAGAGAAAGAGACTAAAAGTCCATCGATGCTAACTCTAATTTCTTCCAAAATAGAAACATAATGCATCTTGTCTGACAATTCTTCTTCTTCCGGATAATCAAGATGAACTTCAATATGTGAAACCATATCCAACACTTTTTGTCTAATTTGAGCTATCTCTTCTGACAAACTTCCCTGCAAATGAGCACTAGATACCTTCGCAGCAATTGCTGTTTTGGCATCAATCAAATCTATTACTGCTTCCGCCTGAACCAGATCCATTTTACCATTTACTAAGGCTCTCATTGTAAATTCACCTGGCTGTGCGGATCTAGCTCCATTCTGAAAAAGTAAGTTCAAAATCTTTTTTGCTACTACGTAATTACCATGACAATTAATCTCAATCATGTCTTCACCTGTAAAGGATTTTGGTGCTTTAAAATAAGAAACTAAGACCTCATCCAAAACTTCCTGTCCTTTTTTAAAAACAGAAAATTTAATGGTATTTGGTTCGTATTTCTTTAATGATAAAAAGGGTTTTATAAATGCTAATACATCTTGTCCACTTAAACGAATAACAGCAATCCCAGATCTGCCCGGAGGAGTTGAGATTGCCGCAATAACATCTGAAAAACTATTTAAAGACATCCTTACGCAGGAGTAATTACTACTTGTCTATCCTGTCCCTGTCCGATGCTTTCTGTTTTAACTGCTGTATTCTCTTGCAAGGTTAAATGTACAATTCTTCTTTCCCATGAGTTCATAGGTCTTAGAACCACTTCTTCCTTTGTACTAATTGCTTGATCAGCCATTTCTTGAGCTAACATTTTAAGAGAATCTTCTCTTTTATCTCTATAGCCACTTGCATCAAGAACAACATTAATTGGCTGTTTAAATTTTTTACTTAATATACTTCTTAATAAGATTTGCAAAGACTGTAGAGTACTACCTTCTTTTCCAATTATTCTCCCCATGTCATCACCCTTAATATCCAGTGAAACAAAGTTATCTTCATATTTAACTACTTTAACAACATTAAAAAATCCCATTAAGTCTAAAATCTCAGTTAGCATATCTTTGGCAACCAAATGCACGTCGCTATCCACCATATTCCCAAAATTATCTTCTATCTTTTTCTCTTCAACTTGATTTTTATCTGAATTTCCTGAATTCCCAAAAATGCTTAATATTCCCATTATTTAACTCCTTTTTTACTTTTGCTCTTTTGATTTGTTTGTTTCTTTGGCTTGACTGGTGTCGCTACAACGTCAATCGTTACAGGCTCCGTAGCAACCATTTCCTCTATTTCCTTTTTCTTTGAGGTTAGCCAATACTGCTGTGCACCAGTCATTAGCTGAGACAAAGACCAATATACCAAAACTCCGCTTGGCATATTAATTGAAATAAATAACATTAAAAAAGGCATAAACTTAAACATTTTTTGCGTTGGATCATTAGGATCTGTAGACATAGTCATTGTCTTCTGTGACAACCATGTAGAAATAGCTACAAGGATTGGAAGAATAACGGTAGAATCAGGACCTATTAAATTATTTATCCACAAAAAAGATGCCTGACTCGGATCAACTGCCAATATTAATTCCCTAAATGTTGGACTATTTAAAGACATAAAAATAGCAACAAAAAAAGGTAACTGAATTAAAGTTGGAAGACAGCTTCCAAATGGGTTCACATTATGTTCTTTATATAAGGACATCATTTGAATCTGTAATTGCTGTGGATTATCTTTATATTTTGTTTGCACTTCTTTAAGCTTAGGTTGAATCTTTTTCATATCATCCATTGCTCTAACTTGCTTAATTGTAAAAGGAAACAACACCAATTTTATAACAAAAGTTAATAAAATTATTGCGATTACATAGTTGTTGGTTAAATTAAAAAAGAATTGCAAAATAGGGATCATCATATTATCAACTAAAAAAACAAATGGGTTCATCGTCTCACCTTTCTATTTAACAGGGTCGTAACCACCTGGATTCCATGGATTACACCTTAACAATCTATAGGTACTCATCGAGCCACCCTTAAAAACTCCGTATCTCGTAATTGCCTCTAAGGCATACGAAGAACAAGTAGGATAAAACCGGCATTTTTTGGGAGTTAATGGCGAATATTTTTTGTATATTCTAATTAAAAAGATTAGTGTGTTTTTAACCATATTTTCTCTTCAAGTATACCAACTGGTTTAACCAGTCTTGCTTTAACTCTTCGAAGGAAAGATTTACTGCTAAACCTTTAGAAATAACCACATAGTCCCCTGTTATCTCTGGCTTATTGCATCTAAATACTTCTCTTAGCCTTCGTTTTGTTTTGTTCCGTACTACGGCTCTTTTATCAACTTTCTTGCTTACAATAACTCCAAACCTTAATGTCTTGTCTGGTTTAAAATAAACAATTATGCCTTTTCCTGTTGCCTTCTTTTGTTCTGCATAAACTGCTTTAAATTCTGAATATTTCCTTAGTCGAAGACCCCTATCGAAAGAAAATTCTTTAAACAGCTATCTTTGCCCTTCCTCTTTTACGACGAGCTTTCAGGACTGCACGTCCTCCTACTGAACTTGATCTCACAAGAAAACCGTGTGTCTTGTGTCTTTTTCTGCTATTGGGCTGAAAGGTCTGCTTCACTGGAACTACCTCCTAAAACTTTTACTACTACTTTTCCTAGTTTGTATAACGTATGAGCATTATAAGAGAAAATAACTATAGGGTCAAATAATAAATTACATTGCCTTTTCGTAGTATGAGGCAAAAGTCTCGCAGGGATTAGAATAAGCATATAAGTGCTGTTTTTCAACAGGAGCTATTAAGTTGTATTTTCCAAATTTACTTTGCTTACTTCTCATAGAATCCATATCAAAATTGTGTTTCTGCTCAAAGGCTTCTCGTTTGCTTAACTTTATCTGTTGCATACCAATATTGTACATATTGTTTCCGCCCAAAAAAGTTTGTTCATAATGCACTACATCCCAGCCGCTCTTTAAGGTAAATTTGAAAAACTCTTCAAAAGTCATATTATATGAATGAACAGCGTGTCCAACTTCATGCTTAACTACTGGAATTATTTGGTCAACTGTATCAAGGTCAAACACCAAAATTCTCTGACTATTTTTATCATAAGCGCCATAAGCTCTACTGTGATGCCTTTTTGCAAAGATTGATTCTGGCATGGTTTCCATATTCATTTGAATGCTCTTATTCTTGACAATAGTTTTAACGCCTTTTAAATGCTCACCTGGAAGATTAGCTAATACATAATTAAGCATCTTTAATTCTTCTTCTGAAAATGGAATATCAGAGTTATGTACTTTAATCTTAAAATTCTCCTCAATTTCTTTAGCTAAAAACTGAAGTGCCTCTGGTACATTTCTAAGTTGGATATTATAACCTGAATTATTTTGTTGAACCTGTTCTGCATTAGGTCTAAAAGATGGCGTAAACCTTCCTAGCCCTGTTCCTTGCAGGTCAGATGCAGAAAGCCCTTGGGTTCCCCAAGAACTTATTGACGGCATATTAGAGCCAATACCTAAGACCATTTATTTACCCCTTGTCTTCTTTTCTTTACTCAAACAACTTATAACTAACCATACTCTCAATTTTGGCAATCGTCTTCATGAAATTCTGAGCTGAAACTATGTTTATCTTAGACTCCAAACCGGTCTTTAATTCAAAAAACCCGTTATTGTCTTTGATTAACTGAGATTGATCCGTGTTTTTGTGGTAGGCGCCATCATTGGAAGGCTCGACGGAAAAACCTCTTTTAGCAAACTCTTCCCAGAAATTCTTACATATTGAATCTTCTTTTAACTTTTGTTTATGATTTACTCTTGCATGTATCATATTAACCACCCCATTTTTCGCTCTTATATTAATATATCGAACGAAAAATGAATAATTCCCATTATTTTTTAAAATAATATCATGATTAGTAGAATTAAGGAAAATATGATTGAATATATGCTTTTGTTTGCACAAGCCATTACTTTTCATTAGAATTAATCCTTCCTTTTATAGATAAAATTTTTACCTATATAGCGCCACCATCTCTTATAACGACTATTAACTAAGCTTTCTTGTATCCATTTTTTATAATATATCTACCTCGCTCCTGGTTCCTCTCGCCTAAAAGAGAGAGGGAATATTTATAAAAAAGTAGTATAATCAAAAGATGGAATATATATCTTTATTTATTATTATCCCGCTACTCTTTACGCTACATTATTTCCTTTACACAGAGAAAACAAAAATATTTCTACAAAAAACTTTAGGGAATTGGTTTATGAGTTATTTGTATAGGTTTTTATACGCTATAATTACTATCGTCATAATTCTCATTTTCATTAAAGTCATTAGCTCTATCCAAGCACCACACATTCTAAATATGCAAGATAACCTCAGCAATATCGTTTTTCTTATAATGGATACATTTAGACTTATCTTCCTTTTCTTAATAGTTGAATCGGTTTGGACACTTGGGATGGCAAACATTTTTGGAATAAAGCATTTAAAAAATTTATTTTCAAAAAACAAAGACAAATTCAATTTAGACTTTATTGTTACACCCTTTAACGTAAAAGGGCTATACCTTAGACACCGACATCCATTACTTTTCTACCTAGTACTTTTTATTTTATTTGATAGAACCTTAACTTTGCTTAGTATCTACTCCCTAATCTTTTTATCTGCCTATTACATTTTATTTACAAAAATGGTTGAAGCTCAACTTGTTACTGTTTATCAAAATGATTTTAACAATTATCAAAAAGTCACAAATTTCTTTCTCCCGCAATTTAAAAAGTATCCAAATGAGCCTACTAAGAAATAGTTTTGCTGGCAGTTTTTATCCGAAAAACCCTTTAATTCTTCAAAAACAATTACAAACTTTTCTATCTGAACCCTCCAAGACAATCAATAAACCAAAAGCAATTATTGTTCCCCACGCTGGATACATTTATTCCGCTCAAACAGCAGCATATGGATACAAACAACTTGAGAACGAGAATATCAAAACAGTTATCATCCTTGCCCCTGCTCATAAAACTTTTCATCAAAGCCTAGCCATACCTTCCGAGAAATCGCTGGAAACACCACTAGGAAACCTAGATGTCGACCAGTCTAAAATTAACGAATTGTTGTCATCAAATATTTTTATTAAAGACTCACGACCTCACTATCAGGAACATTCACTTGAAGTGCAATTACCTTTCCTTAAGTATCTCTTACCTGAATGTAAAATAATACCAATCAATGTTGGAATGATAGATTTAGCTATAGCAAAAAAAGCAGGCAGAGAAATTGCTTCCGTTATGGACAACAACACTGTCTTAGTAGTTAGTAACGACTTATCACATTATCACTCTTTAAAAACAGCCAAAGAGCTAGACGAAAAAACGATTAACCATATCCTGAAAATGTCGCCAGATAATCTTCTTAATCAACACCAAATGAAAGAAGCTGACTGCTGTGGTGTTTTCCCAATTACCTTGCTTCTTGCCACTCTAAATGAACTAGCTATTACAAAAAATAAGCTTCTCTACTATGACACTTCTGCCACGGCGTCGTTTGATGACAAACATGTTGTAGGATATGCCAGTATTGCTTTTTATTAACTGATTCTAATTCTAGCTGCTTTAGCGTGAGCTGGTAGTTTCTCAATATCTGCAAAATACGCAGTATCTTTTCCCACTTTAGGAAAATCAGACTTATCCATTCTTACTACTGTCGTATATTTTTGAAAATCTATCGCACTTAAGGGTGAAGAAAACCTTGCAGTTCCGCCTGTTGGCAACACATGGTTTGGCCCCAGCATATAATCGCCCAACACTTCTGCTGAATATTCTCCAACAAAAATTGCTCCAGCGTGTGAAATATTATTAACTAGTTCTTCTTGTTTGACGTGAAATATTTCCAAATGCTCCGCTGCTATCTGGTCAGCTATCTTGGCTAGCTTTTTAACATCAGCACCTTCTTGAACAATTATTAAAGAATTATCTGACAAAGCTCTATCCAGTATCTGCTTTCTAGGTAGTTCTTTATATTGCAAAGCTAATTGTGTTTTAACTTTCTTTGCTAGCTCTCTAGACTCTGTTATAAGAATTGCTGAGGCTAAAGTATCATGCTCTGCCTGAGCTAACATATCTGCAGCAATAAATCTTGGATCTGCACTGTCGTCAGCAATAATGCAAACATCGCTTGGCCCTGCCATTTTGTCGATACCTACGACTCCAAAAACTTCTTTTTTAGCTAAAGTTACATAAATATTTCCTGGACCTACTATTTTATCTACCTTCTTTATACTTTCCGTACCATAAGCCAAAGCGCCAACTGCTTGAGCTCCGCCCACAGAGTAAACTTCCTTGATGCCTAGCAAATAAGCTGCCGCCAAAACTGAATTATCAATTTGTCCATCTTTTCCAGCTGGAGATGCAAGCACTATCTCTTCTACGCCAGCAACCTGAGCGGGAATTACGTTCATTAACACTGACGTTGGATATGCAGCGGTGCCACCTGGGACATATACACCAACTCGTTTAATTGATGTAACTTTCATGCCATAGGAAGAGTTCTCGTAAATTTTTTCTTGCCAAGAGTTTAATAAAAAATTCTGATGATAACTGCGAATATTTTCTGTTGCTACATTTAAAAGATTTTTTAATTGTTCTGAAGAAGTATCATACGCCAATTTCAAAGCTTCTTTGGTAACAACAATGTCTTTAATGTTTTTTGCTGGAAATTCAAATTTGTTGATATAACCCAATAGTGCAACATCGCCTTGTTCTCTAATATCTTTTAAAATATTACAAACAACCTCTGATTCTTTTCTATCAATAAAGGCTGTTCTTGTATGAATTTTTTTTATTTCTTCGCTAATGTTTCTTTCCACGGTACGAATCATAAATATTAACCTATATACTGCTTTACTATCTCGTTTCTCAAGCTATAAAAAACTCGATTAACTAAAAGATGAGCAGTTGTTTCATAAATAGTCTGAGTTTCTACCAGACCATTTTCTTTCAAAGTTTTACCGGTCGCAATTAGATCAACAATATAGTCACTAAGTCCTGTTATGGCAGCCAACTCAACTGAACCGTATAGCTTGATAATATCTACCTTAATTCCTTTTTTATCAAAAAACTCCTTAGTACTATTGACGAATTTTGTGGCTACTTTATTACCATTGCTAAAATTCTTATCTTTCTTATTTATGTCCGTAGCAACAGATAAGCGACAATATCCAAACTCTAAATCTTTTAAAACAATTAAATCTGGTTTGGTTTCTCTAACTATATCCATCCCGCAAACACCCATATCAACAACACCATTCTGTACATAGACAGGAACATCTGTTGGTCTAAGTATCAAAAATTTAAACTTCTTGGTTTTATCATAAAAAATTAAAGCTCTATCTGGAATTTCGCCTACCTCTATCCCCTGTTTTTGAAAAAAAGCTAAGCTATCCTTAAAAAGATAACCCTTTGGTAATCCGATAGTAATTGATCTTTCCATTATTTCCCCTTAAAGTATGTAATTAGTTTTTCAAAGCCAAGCGCAAACCCAATAGCCGGAATATCAAAAGAGTATTCTTTGTACAAAGTATCATAACGACCACCAGAACCAACAACATATCCAACACCTTCTAACAGTACATTAAAAATAATTCCAGTATAATAAGTTACTTCTGGCGCTAGTCCTAAATTATAAACCAGATGATCCATGTTTTCCGGAGCTATCTGCCTAAATAAATCATCAAACTCTTTCAAATAGGAACCCTTAGTTAAAATACTTACATCGCCTAAAGCTGGAAGTTTATCCAACTTATTATATTCTTTATTCATTAACGCTTCTTTAATTTCTAGTGTTTCTGTCTCGCTATGTTCAATATGTCCTAGTTCAATTTTAAAATCTTCGATACCTGCAGAATGCAAGACATCAATAAGTAAATTAACAATCCGAATGTCTGCGTTAATACTATCGTCTCCTAATAATTCAGCACCAATTTGTAAAAATTCTTGTTTTCTTAAAATATGCTGTTTACGAAAAACGTTCTCTAGATAAAAAAACTTTTGGGGGAAAATTAACTCTTGGTTTCTTGCTGAAACTAGTCTAGCAATTGGCGTAGTCATTTCTGGTCTTAAAACCATAATTGCTCCATCATGGCTAATAAACTTTATGGACTTTTCCTTAAGATACGGGCCCCAGCCTTTAGAAAGCTCAGCATAAGGCTCAAACGTCGGAGTCGTTACTCTGTTATATTTATTTGATTTAAAACAACCAACCATCTTTTCGATTACATCATGTCTTTTAGACAATTCATCTGGCAATATTTCATTTACACCTTGTAACACTACCTAACCTCACCTTTCTAAAATCAATAAATAAATATTTCAACTCAAATCTACTTAACCAATGAACCATTGAACTAATCAATACGGGTGGTCACCCGGATAAACCACTATCCCCTCATCGCCAACTCTCATCCTATGAATGTCTGTACTATGATTTGTTCCTCTTAGTTTTCTAACCTCAATACCTCTATATGTATGACCTAAGTGTAACATTATTAATCCCTGAGCTAGAAAATCCTCCACACCAAAATGAGTTAAACCAATCTCTCCAGATGGCTTCTCGGTTATTACTATTGTAGTACATTGTAGTTTTCTAATTTCATGCAAAAGCAAAAAAAGTTCTTTTCTCATTTTATTATAATCATTAAAAGCCATACCAAAGGCTGGCAAAGAATCAATAACAAGTCGTTGAAATTTATTTTCTTTAATTTGTTTAACTAAAGTAGAAAGCAAATCAAAAACATTTTCATCGAAATCTTTCTTTAGCATTGGAAAATACAAAAACTTTAATTTATCCTCATCAATCATCTTCTGAATATTCCAACCAAACCTACTGGCATCAGCGATAATATCGTCAATTGGTTCTTCAAAAGAAACGTAAAGCCCTTTTTCTTGGTACTTATAGGCGCCGTTATATAAAAACTGGGTGGAAAGGATTGTCTTACCAGAACCTGCTGAACCTGACAAAAAGAAGTTTCTTCCCTTTGGAAATCCACCTTCAATGATAGAATCTAAACCACTTATTCCTGAAGGCGTTCTATCCATGGTCTCCTAGTTTCACCCACTCCCTATCAAAATCTATCCACTTCATACTAGCTACTCTCATATACATATGCCCATCTTTTTCTTTCGTTTCTATTACACCATCCATTATATACTTAATATTGTTTAGAACATACTCCGAAACTGTGCCTTCTTCTAAAACAAACATTGTATTTACCATCCCAAACGCTAAAGAAGTTCTAGCCAACTGGGATAAAAGACGTTGTGCCATAGACAGATCAAAGTTAACCAAAATAGAAGAAATTGAATCGAACACCCGTCTTCCACCTAGCTTACTCTGGATTGATTGACCAATGTGTTGACCAGAATCAGAAATAATCATAGAGAATTGATTTAAATCAAGAATTCCATCTATTCTAAACTTTTCTTTTACCTCAGAGGCACCTGAAGACCAAGAATAAGCATCAACAATAGAAAAAAGATCTAACTCCTCGTACTCTCTAACATCTATCTCTAAGCTAGACGACAGTTTATCTCGAATTAGCTTTGGTGAATCATCAAGAGTTACAAACATGCATCTTTCTTTGTTATGCAATCCGTTTAAAATAAATTTTCTTGCCATCGTTGATTTACCAGTACCCAAAGGCCCAAGCAACAAAATATTAGAACCTTTAGGGAGTCCTCCGTCTAACAATTCGTCTAACTCTTTTATTCCAGAACTAATTTTATCTATCTCTGCATTTTCTTTTTTATTTAGACTTATTACTGCTTTAGCATTGCTTGCATTACGTACTCTTGATTCTTGTCTTCTCAGCAACAATGTTTCAACTCTTGATTTTAATTCATCCAAATTAAAGGGTTTAGTAATATAATCATCTGCGCCACCCTCAAATCCCGTAATTTTGTTAAACTCATCACCAATCGCAGATAAAATAATAATAGGAACATCAGCAAAGTCTTTGTTTTCGCGTAATGTTTTACAGACTTCAAACCCATCTTTTTCAGGCATAACAATATCCGTAATAATCAAATCTGGAAATTCTTGTAGTGCTTTTTCTATAGCTTGAGCGCCATTATTAGCTAAAATTGTTTTATACCCCAAATCATCAAGCATCATGCTGGTGAGCATTAAAATGTTAGGTTCGTCATCTGCTATAAGTATCTTAAATGCTGAATCACTCATTTATCCAAATACCATCCTTGGGTTTTATTTCAAAACTAATTGCCTTCACAGCATAATCAGTAAACATTATCTTCTGAGGCAATATATACCTTCTTACTATCTCTCCCTGCTGGTCAAAATACATCTTAATAGTATTTGTCTCAATTGCGTTATCTTCAACATTGTCGTTTTTTAGTATCACAATTGTTAAATCACTATCTGACTTCTCTATCATATCATTTAATCCTGAAAAATAAATTTTTCTTATATTATTATTCGCTGTTATAAACTGAGGGAAAGCTGGGTCCAGCACTACTCTTTTTATCTTATTTTTACTTACAATATCCTTGATTTCTTTAATCAAATTCACAAAAATATCACCATTATCAAAACTTTCTGTTTCTCCAAAATAATCTCGTATATCTAATATTAGAAATCTTCCTTGCTCAAAAGCCCAAGCAATATCCCAGCCCATAGAAGAAATTATTTCTCTTATTTGCTTTGGAGTATCTTTAGATGTAACAAAAAGAACTCTTTCATCAGTGAACAATCCTTCTTTCAAAAACTGAATTCCAAATATTGTTTTACCTATACCAGAGCAACCTTCCAACGAAGTTAGCTGGTTTTTTGGCAATCCTCCTCGTAGTTGTTTATCTAATGCTTTTATTCCTGTTGCAACCCTATTTCCCATACATAAAATTATAGCCCCGATAAACAGGATTTTGGAAGTCTTATTTACAATTAACAATGGAATATTACATAATCTAAACTATGGAACAAAAAAAATATGAAATCGCTGTCTCTGACTGCAACAACTTTTACATAAATATTCTTAAAGAATTAGGGATACAAGATATTCTGGATATTAAAAAGAAATATCCGGAAATGTCGCTTTACAACTTTTTTAACACAATTGAGCTAATCAACGAAGTTTACAGAGAAGACAACAGTAAAGACTTCATCATCTATGCTGAGGCTAATAAAGATAACTCCCACCCCGCAGAATATCTTTCCAATAACTGTTTCATTTCTATTAATAAAGAAGAAACACTCGCTGACATAACAATAAATCCAAACGCTAATTTGAAAAAAATTAATAAAGAAATCGCTAGAACAGGCCTTACTTTTGGTGTTATGCCAGAAATGATTGAGTATATGCAAGCCAACAAAGTTACTGATTCTTTTATTTTCGCTAAAGGAGACTTTGCTGTCCCAGTCGAAGAAGCACAATGCACTTATTTTTATGAAACAAAAAGACCGTTCCCTGCCAACATCCAGCAAGGAACAAAAGGTGTTTATTTGGACACCACTATCGAGAATAGAACTATACTTGGTAAAAAAATTGCAAGAATCAACAAAGCATCCAAAGGCATGCCGGGAAAAACAATTACTGGGCTGACCATACCAACCAGAATTCATCCCCAAAAAACTCTGCAATTAGGAGAAAATGTCTTCGAAAAAGGTGCAGATATTCTACCGAAGATAGATGGAATAATAAATTACAGCGCTGAAGTGATTGGAGTCACTCCAACCTTAATTTTAAAAGAGCCAATAATTAACCAAAATATTGAATTCGACGGAACCATAATTATAGAAAACATGATACAAAGCAGTAACATTAAAGCTTCTCATGACATTACTGTTTATGGCACAAGCAATAGCGCTACTCTTGAAGCGAAAGGTTATATTTATATTCTAACTGGCTTTGTTGGAAACAGTTCTAAAGCAACAGCTGGTGAAGGAATTTTTTGCGGATATGCGCATAATTCTAGATTAACAACAATTAATGGTGACATTAATATTGGCTATGAATCCCTACATGCAAATATCAACTCGGGGAAAAGCATCTACATTGAAAAAAAAGCTTCTGGTGGGAGCTTAATGGCAAAAGAAAATATCTTTGTTGGTTCTTCTGGATCAGAAAGAATAACAACAAAAACAGAATTAACCATAGAATATGATGCCAGCAAAAAAAACGTATCAGCAGGAGCTTTGTTGCAAGAAATGCAATCTACAGAAAGAAAATATCAAAATGCCACTAAAGAAATTACTAGGTTTGAAGTATCTTCGGAAAAATCTAAAGCTGCACTTATCAAAGACAGCGCTTATCAACAACTCACGTTGATTGTTTTTGAACTACAAGAGCAACTGAAAGAACAATTAATACTATTATCCAAAATAAGAACTGCAGGAGAAGAAATTGCCTTACCAGAAAAAACTGGCATTGTTTCTATAAAGGACAAGGCCTGGAACGGTACTTCTATTACTATTAACAATGAAAATTTCTTAATTGAAAAAAACGCTAATCAAGGATCCGTTTTCCGTCTTGGTAACTATGGTATAATCAGAGAAAGACATGACAAAGAACCTACTGACTAGCTTATTATTTATTTCTTTCATCTTTTTATCTGGATGCCAAGAATATAATATTATCCCTGAAGAAACACAAACCATTATGGATAAAGGACTAGTATATTCTCTTGCGCCTTACTCTAACAACATTCACCAACAAGTAAAAATATACAACTTACTAACAAATAAAACGCTAAGTACAACTTTCCTTCTAAGAATAAAAAATACTAATGAAACCCCTATGTGGACAAAAATAAATAATAGCTTCGTTCTAGTAGACAACGCTCAGATACAGCACAAACCTGTAGAAAGTAGTTATCCTTTGCTTACTGACATCCTAAATAAAAATAATTATAAGGAACTATCTTATTCTGAGTTAAAAAATATGAATCTAGAGCTAGAAAGACTTCAAGAAAGAGACATTACGAGTAGTAACGCTTATCTTTATAATGAAGAGCTAAAAACATTACAAACAAAAATATATTCATTAGAAAGAAATCAATCATTACAAATGGAATTACAAAAAACTGAAAAAGAAGTTCAGCATGTTTTAGAAACGTACGGATTTAAAGACCAACTAATTTATCCAAACTCAGAGATTATTTCAATACTTATTTTCCCTACAATTATTA
>Ga0265294_10003410_pt1 | contig 20323 bp, 19 predicted proteins | sample MunlanPumphouse3_FD_192504 | JGI IMG/M metagenome (GOLD analysis project Ga0265294, IMG submission 192504) | Groundwater microbial communities from a municipal landfill in Southern Ontario, Canada - Pumphouse #3 | ecosystem: Environmental > Aquatic > Deep subsurface > Groundwater | place...
ATACGGTGAAGCCCTTTTGGGTGGCGAGGTATTCAAAGATTCCCATGGCAATCGCAGAGATGATTGCGGTGTAGACAGGAAGCATGTGCTTATACACAATGGCCTGGGCGATATAACTGCCGAGGAAGGTGGCGCAGAGGCCGATGAACATGGCGACCATGGCAAAGGAAGAGAAACTTTTTGTTTTTTTCGTTGAGGTCGAGGCAGCTGGCTTGTGTTGAAGGGCATGGGAGTATTTTTTCAGTACGGTGATGGAGAGCAGACACCCCAAGCTGATGCCGATGGTCATGACCAGCATGATGGTCACCAGGTCGTTCATGGAAAGTATCGCCGAGTCAAGTTTCTTTCCCATGTTTTCAGCGGCAATTTGGGCGACAGTGGCTTCATATTGCAGGTTCCCTATTACTGATAAACGGAGCCATGACATCGGGATGCCAAGACTTCCAGAGAGTGCGATGACTCCAAGCAGAATCGAGACCGAGGGAAGTACCGTGAACGTCGCCGATGACGTGATGGCGCGTTTAAGCACCTGCTTTGACATTCCAAGTTTAATTCCCGCACGGTAGCTTTTTATCATGAATACGACACAAAGCCCTGCGACAAACAGCAGGATTACTCCGACAATCAGATACAACAATGGTGCATTTGCTTTTGCGAGATATGTCTGCATTTGGATTCTCCTAATGATACAGGGGAGTATACCAGCAAATGCATATGGGTGCATCAGATTACGGAAAAAAAACAAAAATTATCCATGAAAACAAAGAAACTTCCAAGTAATGAGAGACATTGTGTTTTATATACTTACCAGAAAAAATCCTAATCCTGTTGCTTGACAACCGAAGCTGTCATTCACATCATAATGGCCATGGACAAACAAGAAGCTTTCAAGATGAAACTAAAAAATGGAGCAAAAGAAGAATATAAGAGACGTCATGCAGCTCTTTGGCCCGAGGTCAAGGCATTGCTCAAGGCAAAGGGAATCAGTGATTACGCAATATTCCTTGATGAGGAGACAAACACTCTTTTCGCTTTTCAGCACACCAGTGGAGGTACAGGTTCACAGAATATCGGAGGAGAGGAAATCATGCGCAAATGGTGGCATTACATGAATGATCTTATGGAGACAAATCCTGATGAGTCTCCTGTTTCCATTCCCTTGGAAAAGATGTTTTATCTTCCTTGAAGATTACGTAGCTCCATGGGGGATATCCCATAGCATTTCTTAAAAGTCCTGCAGAAATGCTGGGCGCTTCCATACCCGATTCTTTGTGCAATCTGCGTGCAGGTCATTGGTATCTCTGAAGACAGGCAGGCAAGTGCCACTTCCATTTTTTTTCTCAGAAGGAGATCGGAGAAAGTGGTTCCCGTGGAATCATGGATCAAAGCAGAAAGATACGTCGGGCTAAGATTGAACGCATCGGCAAGGGAGGAAAGTGTAACTTCCCGTGGATTCTCATTGATATAATGGAGAATTGCCGCCAATCGGTTGCTCTTTTCCCCTTGTGAGACAAAATGAAAATGTGTTTCATCCAGCAGAAAGAGACGAGCGATGAATTGTTGCAACAACGTTATCGCCAAGAGATTCGAACGCCGACCTTCCTCGGCCAGTTCGGCGACACAGGGGAAAACATTCTCAGCCTTCTGTACCAACAGGCAGGGGGCTATCGGGCTTTCCTCAAGGATTGAGGAGAAGAATTGAGAAAGCGAGGAGGAACCCTCGCAGAACATCTTAAGTATCTTTTCCAATGAGTCGTGCCGCACGAGGATATTCAGGATGATACTTTGCTCGTCAAATACTGAAATCGCATGATAGCTTTGGGGAGCGATAATCAGGATGTCACCTTTTTCCATGGAAAAATTCCTGCCATGGACTTCCTGTGAACAGGAACCGTTCAGTACTACCGCCATCTCCAAGAATACATGGTCATGCAGATAAGAGGGAAGGAAGCGGGCATGTTTCTCCACCTTGATGTCCCTCTTCTCATCTGAGGGGAAATAAATATCCTCGCCGAGAGTGACATCCAGAAAAGAGGCCCCTTCATGGCCGATAAAGGAAGGGAACTTAGGAAGATTGCCTTCTTTCCAAAGTTTCTCATAATTCCTTTCTTCTTCAGTAAGAACCAATAATTTCTCAATAAAACGGGAGTAGTTCATAGATTAATCATATAATAATCGTAAAAAAAATCAATATTGAATGTAACAAAACGCAATTGCAAACTCCAGGAACCTCTAGGATAATTATTCTTACAGGAGTTGCTGATGAGGGAACATCTGACAATTGATATTGGAGCCTCAAGTGGCAAGATGCTCATAGGTTCTCTTCGTGAAGGAAAACTTGTCACCTCGGTCATCCATCGCTTCCCCAACAAATTGGTATCCCAAGGAGGGCACCTCTGTTGGGATGTTGAAGCGTTGTTCTCCCAGATTCTTGAAGGTCTTGGCAAAGCAAAGGAGCAGGGTCGCGATATCCAGACCATCGCCATTGACACATGGGGAGTGGATTTTGTCCTGCTCGATAAGCAGGGACTAATGATTGGTTCTCCCGTGAGCTACCGGGACAAAAGGACTGAAGCCGTCATTTGTCCGATTGGACAAGAGGAGCTGTACAGGCGTACGGGCATACAGAAGATGAGCTTCAATACTCTCTATCAGCTTCTGGCGCTCAGACAGGAAGACCCTTCCTTGTTGGAAAAGGCCGAACATCTGCTGATGATTCCTGATTATCTTTCTTATCGGTTGACTGGTTGCATGCATCAGGAATATACCAATGCGACCACAACCAATCTGGTTGACGCTGAAAAACGTGATTGGGACAGGGAACTCATAGAGCGGTTAGGGTTCCCTTTGCGGTTGTTTGGCGGGCTGACAAACCCAATGCAACCTTATGGGACACTTTCCGATTGGGTTGCTCAGACCATCGGGTATGGAGCTACGGTTCTCTGCGCCCCAAGCCATGATACGGCGAGTGCGGTCCTTGGTTCTCCTCTCAGTGAGGATTCCGCATTCATCTCCAGTGGCACTTGGTCCTTGCTGGGGTGTGTCATTGACAAGCCAATCACCACAGAAGAAGCGAGAGAGGCGAACTTCACCAACGAAGGTGGAGTGGAAGGGTCATATCGGTTTCTTAGGAACCTGATGGGATTATGGATGATCCAATCCTTGCAGAAGGAATGGGAAGGGAACCCTTCCTTTGATGCCATATGTGACGCAGCGAAGGAAGCGAAAGACTTTCCTTCCCTTATTGATGTTGTGGATAATCGTTTTCTTGCCCCACAGTCGATGGTCAAGGAGATTACGGATGCGTGCAAGGATAGCGGGCAGAGTGTTCCTCGGACACTGGGGGAGTTTGCCCAGTGTATCTACCTGAGTTTGGCAAAAGGATATGCCCTGGCTATTGAAAGCCTGGAGAGACTTACAGGAAAAACCTTCTCCCATATCGCGATAGTGGGAGGTGGCTCGAAGGACACCTATCTGGATGAGTTGACCGCTTGCATGACAGGCAAGAAGGTGATTGCAGGTCCATCGGAAGGGACTGCCATCGGGAATCTGCTCTCACAGATGATCGCATCAGGAGAAATCAAAGATGTCAGGGAAGCACGCCAGGTGTTGCGTGTCTCAGTGAAAACACAATCGTTTGGAGGATAAAGACAAGAATGTACGAAGATGCAAGGAAAGCCTATGCAGAATATGGTATCGATACCGAACAAGCCATTGAGAGGCTTAAGACCATACCTATCTCGTTGCACTGCTGGCAAGGAGATGATGTATTGGGATTTGAGAAGAAATCCCAGGCGCTCTCCGGGGGTATACAGACGACAGGAAATTACCCTGGTCGTGCAAGGAACAGTAAGGAGCTGATGCAGGATCTTGATGTCGCTATCTCGGAAATAGGAGGGACCAAACGGCTTAATCTGCATGCAAGTTATGCAATTACCAAGGAAGAGGTGGAACGGGATGAGCTTGAGCCAAGACATTTCGCCGCCTGGGTCGAGTATGCAAGACAACAGCACCTTGGTTTGGATTTCAATCCGACTTTCTTCAGCCATCCGATGGTCAAGGACAATCTGACACTTTCCAGCCCAAATGAGGAAGTCCGCTCCTATTGGATCCGGCATGGACAGTGCTGCAGACGCATCGCTTCCTCGTTTGCCAAGGAACTTGGGGGTCATTCACTCTGTAATGTATGGATTCCCGATGGATACAAGGATGTCCCTTCCGATCGGCTTGGACCGAGAATGCGTCTGAAAGAGAGTCTTGATGCTATCTTTTTTGAGCGTCTCGAGGGAGTCATCGACAGTGTCGAATCAAAGGTGTTTGGCATCGGGCTTGAATCGTTCACGGTTGGGAGCAATGAGTTCTACAATGCGTATGCTTCCCATCATCCCGGGGTTTTCCAGCTTCTTGACAATGGGCATTTTCATCCGACCGAGATGGTTAGCGAGAAACTTTCCGCCTTGCTCTGTTTCGCTAAGTATGTGCCGCTTCATGTAACCCGTCCGGTACGTTGGGACAGCGATCATGTGGTCCTTCTGGATGATGAATTGAAGGAAATAGCCAAAGAGATAGTACGGAATGATGCGATTGAACGGGTGTTGATAGGTTTGGATTTCTTTGATGCCTCGATTAACCGTATTGCTGCATGGATTATCGGAACGAGAAACATGCAAAAGGCATTGCTTTTCGCCTTGCTGCAACCTTCTTTGGAGATGAGGAAATTGCAGGATACTGCACAGTTCACAAAGCTGATGGCCTTGAATGAAGAGATTAAGATGTTGGATCTGGGTTCTGTCTATGACGAGTTCTGCAGAAGAGAACACGTTGATGTTGGTATGAAGTGGTTTGACCGTATCCAGGATTATGAACGGACGACCCTTTTCAAGAGGTAAGATTATGGACAGCAAAGCATATCGGGAATTTATTAAAATCTGTACAGATGGGTTCGTACAGGGGTGGCATGAACGTAATGGAGGGAATCTCTCCTATCGCATGACCGAGGAGGATATCGCCGAAACAGAGCCTTTCTTCAAAAGAGAATCTTCCTCGCATCCGCTTGAGAATGCGATACCGGTTCTTTCTGGAGCCACCTTTATGGTCACAGGCTCGGGTCGTTTCATGCGCAATGTCAGTCTTGAGCCGGAGAAGAACTTTGGCATCATCCGTTTGGATGATACAGGGTCTTCCTATTCCGTGCTTTGGGGATTGGAGGATTCAAGGCCGACAAGTGAATTGCCTACGCATCTGATGAACCACGCAGCAAGGATGTCCGTCACCAATGGTAAGTGCAGGGTTATCTACCATGCTCATCCGGCGAATATCACCGCATTGACCTATACCATCGAGCCTAATGCAAAAACGCTTTCCCGGATTCTCTGGCAAAGCGAGACGGAATGTGCGGTCGTGTTTCCTGAAGGTATCGGGATTGTTCCCTGGATGGTTCCCGGAGGTACCGAGATTGCCAAGGCGACCAGTGTCCTTATCAAGGAATATCCTGCGGTGGTCTGGGCTTTTCATGGGGTGTTCTGCAGTGGCTCGACCTTCGACGAGGCGTTCGGGTTGATGCACACCATCGAGAAAGCCGCGGAGATTTACCTGAAGGCAAAAAGTATTGGCATCATCAATACCATTAGCGATGACAATCTCAGGGTGTTGGCAAAGGCGTTTTCCGTTCATATCAACGAGGCTTTTCTCGATTGAATCACTGACAAGGGAGGTCTGGCATGAGGGAGAGAAAGAAACTGAATGGTGGCGACAACCTGGTGGGATATGTGTTCATCAGTCCTTGGCTGTTGGGATTCCTGCTTTTCTCTCTGATTCCGATGCTTGCGTCCTTATATTATGCATTTTGTGATTATGACATTCTGGGAAGTCCCGTGTTTTGTGGGGGGGCGAACTTTGTCAAGATGATGCATGACAAACTTTTTTAGCAATCGTTGAAAGTCACCTTCTTCTATGCCTTTGTCTCTGTTCCTCTCCGGCTTCTTTTCGCTTTCTTCATCGCGCTTCTTTTCAATAAGGGGACGAGGGCCATCAGAGTGTATCAGGCAATCTATTACATCCCCTCACTTGTCGGAGGATCGATTGCCATCGCTGTCACGTGGCGAAGACTTTTCATGGCTGATGGCGCGTTCAATGCGTTTTTGAAGTTTTTCGGAATTACTAGTGCTGTCTCATGGATCGGCAGGCCTTCAACAGCAATCTGGACTTTGATTATTCTTGCCATCTGGCAGTTCGGCTCCTCGATGCTTATCTTTCTTGCAGGTTTGAGACAGATACCAAAGACCTACTATGAGGCAGCGCAAATTGATGGGGCGGGTAAGTGGATGCAGTTCTTACATATCACTCTGCCCCAGATTACCCCGGTCATCTTTTTTAATCTTGTCATGCAACTTATCAATGGCTTTACTGTATTCACCCAGGCCTTTGTCGTTTCAGGTGGCTCGGGAGATCCTTTGAACAGTACGTTGGTATACGCATTGTATCTTTATCAACGGGCCTTCAAATATTATGACATGGGGTATTCAAGTGCACTGGCTTGGGTACTGGTACTGATCATAGGTCTTTTCACGGGCCTTGTTTTCAAGACCTCGAACAGTTGGGTGTTCTACGAAGCAAAGGAGGGCAAATAAAATGACCGAACATGGAAAATATCTGGCAAAGCATCTCAGTGGACAAATTCTGTTTCATGTTTTTGTGATAGTTCTTGGCTTTTTCATGCTCTACCCTGTGTTGTGGATGGTCTCCAGCTCATTCAAGGCGAATGCAGAGATTTTCAGCACTACTAATTTGATTCCCACCTCCTTTCATTGGGATAATTATATCCGTGGATGGAAATTCAACAATTCAATCTCGTTCTCGACTTTCTTCAAGAACTCCTTCTCTTATACCATTCTCAGTACTATCGGGGCTGTGCTTGCTTCTTCATTGGTTGCTTATGGTTTTGCGCGCATTCCGTTCAGAGGGAGAGGTTTCTGGTATGCGGTGATGTTTGTGACGATGATGCTTCCTTATCAGGTGGTCATGGTCCCTCAGTTCATCATGTTCCAGAAGATAGGATGGGTAAACTCGTTCAAGCCTTTGATCATCCCCCAGTTTGCCGGGCTACCTTTTTTCATCTTCCTGATGATTCAGTTCATACGGCAGATACCATATGAGCTTGACGATTCCGCCAAGATTGATGGATGTAACCGATTTGGGGTGTTTTCCCGGATTTTGTTTCCCTTAATCCAACCTGCGGTCATCACCAGTGCCATCTTTAGTTTCTATTGGCGTTGGGATGATTTCCTTGGGCCTTTGCTTTATCTTAACAATCCCAAGCTTTATCCTGTTTCCCTTGCGCTCAGGATGTTCAGTGATCCACAGACATCAACTGACTGGTCGGCTGTTTTTGCAATGGGGACGTTGAGCTTGCTTCCTGTTATCATCATTTTTCTTATCTTCCAGAAATATATTGTGGAAGGGCTGGTGACGACTGGCATGAAGAATTAAAGGGAGGATGGATATGAGAGATCCATATCAAGATGCCTGTGTGCGGAACGATGCCCAAAAAGCGATTGCTAGGCGGTATATGGAAAGCAATCCCATTGTGGAGTATACCTTGCGCTCCTATTGTAGTGAAGGCATTGTGAGAAACAATGATTCGCGGTATGTAGCTGATTTGCACACGCTGTTTCCTTCTGCTCCTTTGGGATATGTCTGCTACCTTTGGGGGCAGTTCTTGAGTACTGATGGTTCTTCGCGTGATGCTTTGCTCATTCCTTATGGACCATCCGAGGTATATCTTAATGGAAAGCTGATTGTGGAGAGCAATGTAAGAACGGAAAGGGACAGTTCCGCCATGTCCTTTGTTTTTCCTTTTAGAAAAGGAGCCAACAATGTGGTTCTCTGCTTCGAGAACACTGTCGCGGGATTCGGTGCGGAGTTTGGTACCTGGCTTGGGAAACTTGAGTATTACTTTCTCATGCCTAAAAAGGAACAGGAAGGATTTCTGGTGTCCCGTCCGATTTCCAAAAGGCTTGACCATATATCGACCATGACCGTGCAGACCTTGCCTTGGGCCAGGGACAGAGAAGACCAATGCACCGAAGATTCCTTCTCCCGGCTTTTCCCTGAGGCGGGCAAAGGGGAATATGCTGTTGCACTCGCTTTGTTCTTGTGCAAGGAGGATACAGAGCTTCTCCTCAGCAAAGTATCAATCGTCCTTGTGGATGGAAAACGACTTGCGGCTCCTTATTTCTTGGTGAAGGGAAAACATGAGGTTTTGCTAGTCTCGGAACGAAAAGAAGATTCCTGGGGTTTCAAATGTAAGGGCAAGGGGGTGTTTTCTAACGCATTGCTTACTTTTCCAAGTGACCTTGTATGGTCATTCGCAGGTCCGTTCTCTTCCCTTGATGATGCGCTTGCCCGTATAAGCAAACGGAGAGTGTTCGAAACCAGCCAGGGATTTTCCTTTTGGAAACTTGACCGCAAAAATACGTGGGTCCGCATGTACAATGACAACAACTTGTTCGGACATTGGAACTATCCTCTTGGCGTCACCTTGTATGGACTGGCCATGACCGAGCGTGCATATCGGAAGCGTTGTCCTGAGTTCTCCCAATGTATTCATACCTACTTGAATGCGCATCTTAATGCCTCAATCTCGACATATCAGTATGCAATATGGGACAAACAGACCTTCAAGGGGTCAACCGCTGTTCATCATCTGATGACTTCACTGGATAGTCTGGATGACTGTGGATCCTTTTGCTCAACCTTGCTTGAACTTGCCAAAGACCATGAGCTGGAGGAGTATGCAAAAATTGTCTCTGCGGTTGCAGAGCATATATTGAGGAAGCAGCCAAGGCTTGAGGATGGCACGTTCTACAGAAAGCAACAGATGCATGCGTTCCATAACATGACGATGTGGGCTGATGACTTGTACATGTCTGTTCCGTTCATGGTCCGGTACAGCCAGTATGCGCAGGATCCCTCGGTCTTGGATGATGCAGCAAGGCAATTCCTCGGTTTCAAGAAACGATTATACCTTCCGGAGAAACAACTGTTTTCCCATGTCTATGATTTTAAAAGAAATCTTGCAACCGGTATTCCTTGGGGACGTGGTAATGGCTGGGTCCTGTTCAGCCTTTCGGAATTGCTTCAGGTTTTGCCTTTCAACCATCCCCTCAGGAAGGAACTGGTTGAACTGTTTGCCTCGATGTGCAGTGGTTGTGGCAGGCTCCAGGATAAGGAAGGGCTGTGGCATCAGGTGCTCGATATGCCTTCCTCGTATCAGGAGACAAGTTGCACTGCGATGTTTGTCGCTTCCTTCTGCCGGGGTATTAAAAACGGTTGGCTCAAGGATACCGAACTATTCACCAATCTTGCGAAAAGAGGAGCTGAGGGCTTGAGGAAATCCTGCATTGACACTGAAGGGCATGTCCATGGTGTCTGCAGAGGATCGGAATTCTCTTGTTCTCCCAACTATTATGCGAAAAAGCTGCTACCCCGTTTGGATGATACCCATGGTATCGGTATTGTGCTGATTGCACTCGATGAAATGGACACATTGGAGGGAAGACAACCATGAGATGGAGTACAGTTCACTCGGTTCTTTCCTTTGGCGCCCTTGGGGATGGGAAGACCTTGAATACTGCAGCAATCCAAAGTGCCATTGACTGCACTTCAGCGGAAGGTGGGGGTGTCGTTTTTATTCCAGAGGGGGTCTTCCTTTCCGGGGCTGTCTTTCTCAAGAGTGGTGTCTCCCTGCGACTCGATGAGTCAGCGGTGTTGAAGGGAAGTGCGGATATCACTGATTATCCCTCCAGTCAGACCAGATTTGAAGGAAGGACCTGTTTTTGGCCCTGCGCATTGATCAATGCAAAGGATTTGGACGGACTTCATGTGTATGGCAAAGGTACCATCGATGGGAACGGGGTTCCTTTTTACCATGCGTTCTGGGAGAAACGGAGAGAAGCGATTCTTCAGAACAAGGCATTTGTGAACTGGGAGGTTCCTCGTCCAAGACTCCTATTCATTGAAAAGTGCAAACATGTCTCCCTTGAGGAGTTCCGGTTGAGGAACTCGGGATTTTGGAATATCCATCTCTATGATTGTGACGATGTGTTTGTCCGAGGGATAGATGTCGCCTCTCCTCACAGCGGGGAGACCAGGGCTGCAAGTACCGACGGCATTGATATTGACGCCTGCCAGCATGTTGTCCTGTGTGATAGCACCTTCAATGTGGATGATGACTGCATCTGTCTCAAAGGTGGCAAAGGGCCGGATGCTCTTCAGCTGAATCGGGTCACCAAGGACATTTTAGTGGAGAATTGCAAAGTGGGGTTTGGTCATGGGGTTGTGACCTTCGGTAGCGAGGCCTGCCATGTCGAGGATGTGATGATCAGAAATCTCCAGGTCACAGGAGAGAATCAGTTGGTACGGTTTAAGTTTCGAGAGGATACCGACCAGCATTTTGAACATATCACCTTTGAGGATATCGATATGATCGATGGGTGGGTGTTCAGTATCCGGCCCTGGGTCAATCGTCAGGATGAGGTCTTAGGGAATGGCTTACCCTCAACAATCAGGAATCTTGTGGTGCGGAGGGTACATGCAAGGAAAGTCCTCAGCCCTGGGATCATCAAGGCTGTTCCTCCTTTGGTCACCATAGAGAATCTGAGGATAGAGGATGTGTCCATCACCACCAGAAAGGAGGGGAAAAGGAAGCTTGACCGTCATGATGTCTTGGAGGAAGCCGATGAAGCCAATCCAAAACAGCTTAGGATTCAAGGGGTGTCTTCCCTTACCATAAAGAATCTTGTCATTGACAGGAAGGCAATAGGGAATCAAGGAGGTTTGTTACTTGGGGATGAGGATATTGCGATGCACAATGATTTGCATTGAGAGATGGAAAAAGGAGTAAGAAAAATGAAAAAAGGTATTGTTGTTCTGATGATTGTCGCATTGCTGCTGACTTCCGCCTCCCTCTTCGCTCAGGGGGCAAGGAACAGGTGGCGACAGGTACGACACCAAGTGAGATGAGACTGGCCTGGTGGGGGAATCCTACCCGTGATGAGCGGACCATCAAGGTCGCCGACCTGTATATGGGTGCGCATCCAAAAGTGAAAATAGAGACGGAGACCACAGGATGGGCCGGCTACTGGGACAAAATGAACACCCAGGCTGCGGCAGCTTCCCTTCCTGATTTGATGCAGCATGACTATGCTTATATGTTGCAATGGGTGCAAAGGAAGCAGTTGCTTCCCCTGGATGAGTATGTGCAGAGCGGGGTGCTTGACCTCTCAAATGTGGACGCATCCTACCTGCAGCCCGGCAAGGTGGATGGCAAGTTGTATGGGGTCAATCTTGGTTCCAATGCCGTGTGTCTCACATACGATCCCGCGGTGCTTGCCAAAGCAGGTATCCCTGAACCCGATTCCACAACCTGGACCTGGGAGGATTTTGAGAAGATGGCCTTGACCATCTACCAGAAGACAGGAGTGAAGACGATGCCGTTCTTCACCACCGACCCGAAGGTGGGCTTTGACAACATGATCAGGCAAACGGGGGCTTCGACCTATGCGAAAAACGGAGGAGGGCTTGGCTTCACAGATACCACTGTGTTGAAGGAATACTATGCGATTCAGCTCCGGTTGCTCGCTTCAGGTGCCTTGATTGACCCGGAGACCGCATTTATCAATGTCACCCAGGCTGAGAGTGAGTTTGCCAAGGGGCACAGTTGGGTTGAATGGATCTGGTCCAACCAGTATGTAGCCACCCAGGCAGGGGCCAACCGCCCTCTGAAACTAGCATTGCTGCCACAGATTAAGAATTCGAAGCAGAAGGGAACCTTTATCAAGGCATCAATGTTCTTTGCAATTCCTGCTTCCGCCAAGAATCCCAAAGATGCTGCGGCCTTTATAAGCTATTTCACCAACGACATCGCCGCCAACGAGGTGCTGATGGGAGAGCGGGGGGTGCCTGTCGCCACGAAGGTACGTACCCAGTTATCCAAGGAAGTCAATGAGGTCAACCAGCAGATTTTCCAGCTCATTGACCTTGCAGGCAAGAACAGCAGTCCTATTGATCCCCCGGATCCTTCCAAGGGAGGTGAGTTTCTCAAGATGTTCCGTGATGAGACCATGGAAATACTGATGAAGAAAGTCAGCATCGATGAGGGAGTCAAGTCCATCATGGAACAGGGTAATGCGATTCTGAAGTAACCGGTTCCAAGAAATCCTGGGGGTTTGCAAAAGGCGAACCCCCATTTTCTGTATGACGGGCATGCCATCAGTCTCGGGTGAAATTCCCAAGGGGCGTAGTTGCCGACGAACCCGATAGCGACTTGCAAGTTTCGCATTGCGAGGTGCGGGAGAGAAGAAGCAATAGCGGAATCGTGGCCTGACGGACAGGAAGCTGATAGTAGGCAGGTGAAGGGGACAAGCTGGCTATATTCAGTAAATCCTAAAGGCAATATGACCTTCATCTGTAAATCAGGCGGGTAAACGAGGAAAGAGTGATGACTTATCCCGTGAGGTCTCCACAGCGTACGAGGCTGCAACATCGCTTATGACGACGTAGTAATAACGAATGCAAAGAAGTCAGCAGAGGCCATAGTAGCCGAGAGGCGAAGGGCCGAACAACCGAGATTCGTTGATCGGAATGTATGTCCCTTTCAATAGTCTGACGAGTGGCGGAACCGAAGCGTAGTTGAGGGAAAACCACAGGTGCATAGGATGATTTGAAGGGAAGCGGAAAGGAGAGAGACGAGACATGTCAGAGATGCTGGACAGAATCCTAGGTGACACCAACATCCATCTAGCCTCCCAGCGTATGGTGAGCAATGCGGGGGGGAGCGGAATCGATGGGGTCACGGTCCAGGAGCTTGGAGAGTATCTCAAAAGCAACTAGGCACGCATCAAAGGGGAAATCCAGGGTAGGACGTACCGACAGGTGCCGGTGAGACGGGTTGAAATCCCCAAGCCGAACGGAGGAGTGCGGAAGCTTGGAGAGTCCCCACAGTTGTCGACAGAATGATTGAGCAGGCCATGGTGCAGGTGCTCAGTCCGGTGTTTGAGCCGATATTCAGCGACTACAGCTATGGATTCAGACCTGGCAGAAGATGCCAGATGGTCATAGAAGAACTGCTTGAATACTTCAATGCGGTCTGCACTTGGATAGTGGACATCGACCTTGAGTAGTTCTTCGACAATGTACCGCAAGATAAGCTGATGAATTACGCTGGTCGCATGATACAGGATGGAGATGTGGAATCCTTGATAAGGAAATACCTCCAGGCCGGTGTCATGGAGGACGGCCGATACGAGAAAACTAATCTTGGGACACCGCAAGGAGGCAACTTATCGCCTTTGTTGAGCAACGTCATGCTCAATGAAATGGATAAGGAGCTTGAGAAACGAGGGCTGAACCTCACCAGATATGCAGATGACCGCGTCATCGCTGTCAAGAGCGAGTTCAGCGCCATAAGGGGCATGCACTCAGTCACGGGTTGGATCGGGAAGAAGCTTGGGCTTAAGGTCAACGCAACAAAGACGCATGTAACAACACCGTCCAAGTTGAAATACCTAGGATATGACTTCTACAAGGACCCAAGTGTGAAACGATGGGAGGCAAGGCCACATCAAGACTCCAAGGACAAGTTCAAGGCTAAGCTGAAGCTTCTGTGTTGCAGAAGCTGGAGCATAGACTTCACGACAAAAGTCAGAAAGCTCAATGAGGTCATACGAGGATGGATTAACTACTTCATCATCGGAAAGATGAAGACGGTGTTAATAGGAATCGATGAACACTTGAGGACGATGCTTAGAGTTGTAATCTGGAAGCAGTGGAAGGTACCTTCGAAGCGTGAATGGGGATTGAAGAAACTGGGCATCGGCAAAGACCTTGCCAGATGCACAGCATACTGTGGTAACAGATATTACTGGGTAGCCACAAAGACCTGTTTAAGCAGAGCAGTATCCAAGGCAATATTGACAAGACGAGGTCTTGTCAGTTGCGTGGACTACTACGCAGACAGGAGGCATACCTTGCAGCTTGGTTAAACCGCCATATGCCGAACGGCACATACGGCGATGTGAGAGGAAGGTTTTTCGGGTTTCAGCCCGAAAAACTAACCTACTCGATTACGATTGGCATGACCAGTTTGTTGGGGAAGTCCTCTACGAGAGTTGCAGTGCTTGTTGTCAGCCGACGGTAAGAGTGTCTACCGTGAGGGGGACCACGAACAAGAAAACAGAGGTAATTACTTGAATTTCAGCCTTTCTGCCATGACAAAGGGCTTAGCTCATCAATCCAATTTCGAAATTGTCGGATACAGCGGAAGGAAACGTTGGTAGAGGGCATTGTAATGGGCAACCGATGCTGGGTTTGGAGTATACTGTTCGTTGGGCTGACGGGAAAGGATGCTGGTGATGAATTCCGAGTAGGAAGCGATACGGCCTGTTTTGACTAGAACGACAGACGCAAGAGCCATGCTTGGGAGAACATCGCTGTTGCCGTAGACAACAACACGAGAGTTGAAAACATCACTGAAAATCTGACACCAGACAGGCTCTGCCGCGCCACCACCGATAAGAGAGATAACCTTGGCTTGAATGTTCAGATGCTCAAGGCCCTTACGGAGAGAGAAAGCAACGCCCTCGAGAGCGCTGCGAGCAAGATCGGCTTTGGCCGTCTTGCTGTCCAGGCCCACATATGCGCCACGGATCTTGCTGTCGGAAACAGGGAAACGTTCGCCGACCAGATAGGGAAGGCAAAGCAGATCCTGAGAAAGATGTTCATCCTTTGATAACAATTCGTGAAGAAGATCGTATTTCGATTTCTCGTCTGGATAGAGCATGTTAGCAAGCCACTTATGGACGGATGCCGCATTGAGAATGGGAATGACGTTGATGAACCGGTCGCGATTGATAGCGGCGAGATTGAAAACGCCTGGGAAGACGCTGTCGGAAATGGTGGCGATCCAGCCACTTGTACCGAGGTTGATGTTCAGCTCGCCCAGGTTGACGATTCCGCTTGCAAGCGTTGTGGCACCGGCATCTCCTGAACCTGCAAAGACATCAGTTCTCTGAGAGAAACCTGTTTCTTTGCTTGCGAGGGCTGTGACTTTGCCAATTTGTTCGTCCGCATAATGGATGTCGGGAAGGATGATGGGGTTGATAAGTTCGTCGAGACCTGGAACATACTTCTTGGAAAGAATGTCCATCATCCCGGAAGTTGCCATACTGGTCACGTCAGACGCAAAGACGCCGGTAAGACGGAACAGGAGATAATCTTTGGCGGAGATTAGGATGTGGGCCGTCCTAGCGTAGGCTTTGGGTTCATTTTTCTTAAGCCATAGAAGTTTGGCAAGAGGGATGGAACCGTTCATGGAGATGGAAGTTCGTTCAGATATTGATTTGGAGATTTGTGTGACAAAATCACCAGCGCGCTGGTCATTGTAGAGAATGGCCGGGCGAAGGAGGTTGCCACCCTTGTCTAAGAGGATGAGATCCTGCATTTGACCAGAGAAAATCAGATAATCGACCATGGGAGCATCGAAACGTTTTGTGAGAGCAATGAACTTAGCCCACCACTCCTCGGGGTCCTGTTCGATAAAAAGACCGCTGTTTGCTGTGGACAATTCTTCCTTCCCAGAAAAGATCTGCTTCTGATTTTCATCAAGCACGACACATTTGATTGCCGTGGTACCAAGATCGAATGTCGCGATTATTGCCATTGCTCTTTTGCCCTTCCCAAGTCTTTCAGATAAGTCTCAAGTACGCTTGGCGAAACATTGAGTCGTTTGAGAATCTCAGTTCCGATGATAGCACCGTGAAAGCCATCGGCATATAATTTGGCGACTCGCTCGGCCGTGCTGATTCCGAAACCGGCAAAACCCAATACGTCTTTCCGGGTGAGAGAACGCTCGAGCATTGGATGATAGACATCCTTGATCTGCACGGTTCCCGTCTGCCCGACATAAAGTTGCTCGTAGACAAGTGGGAAATCGGAGAAGACCTCATCCATTTTACTGCCAGACATCTTTGGATTAACAAAACCGATGACATCGATTCCGTCCACACCGACTTCTTTGCGGATTTCTTTACGGACGGCAAGCGATGCATCGGGAACGACCATTCCGTCGATAAGACGGTTTTTTGCAAACTTGCGATAAACGCCGGAACCGATGAAGTCCCCGCTGTAAGCCATAAGCCAAATCGGTTTGTCCGTGGCTTTGCGGATTTTCTCCCAGTACGCAAGGGAGCAGGCAGTCTGTTTGTCGGTCGCTTTATGAGCGGTTGCAATCACCGGTCCGTCAGCAAAGGGATTCTGGGAAGGGAACCCGATTTCGATTATATCTAGCGGACTTTTTTCGCAGATTTTCAGAGTGCTAAAAAAAGAATCGGAACTTGGATACCCTGCGAGAACATATCCGACCAGAAGTTTCTTTTGGACTTCTGCAACAGCCCGGGTCCTCTGAGATGCGATACTATTCATTCTCTTTGCTTCCAAGTTTCTGGCTGATAACCGCGATGACAATCACAAGACCGGTGAGGATGTTCTGAACAAAGGTCGGAACCTGCATGATTGTAAGCCCGTTGGCAAGGATTGTAAAAAGAGCTACTCCGACAACCGTTCCAGGAATATTCGGGATGCCTTCCTTGAAAACAGTCTTGCCGATGAAGATTGTGGCATATGCGTTAAGGCAGTAAGCGTCGCCGCCGGTGGGGGCCGCAGATCCGACACGAGAAGCGAGGAGCACGCCCGCAAGGCCTGACATGGCACCTGCTATTGTGAACGCAATAGTCTTATACTTGCTGACCTTGATTCCCGCAACCTGGCTTGCCTGTTCATTTCCACCGATTGCATAAAATTTGCGACCGAGCGAAGTGCTCTTGGTGATGTAATGAAAAATCAGGATTGCGATGACCATGAGAAATGTCAGATAGGGAATAGGACCGAGTTTGGCGGTTCCGATGAACTTAAAGCTTTCGGGAATTTTGTTGAAGACAATGGCACCATCCGAAAGCCAGTAAGTGACGCCGTAGATGACGCGGCTCATGGCAAGCGTGATGATGAACGACATGACCTTGAATCTTGTGACGATGAAACCATTGAGAAAGCCGATGATTCCACTGAGAACAAACGCAATCATCATTGCCCAGAAGAAAGGAACGCCATTTATGGCCAGAATCGCTGAAAGAACTCCGGAGAAGGAAGCGATTGTTCCGACTGAAAGGTCGAATTCCTCAACGCTCATGATTAAGGTTGTTCCCAAAGAGATGATTGCCAGAATGACCATCTGACGGGTGATGTTCCAGAAGTTTGTTGAAGAAAGAAAGACCCTCGGATTCAACGCGCCGAAAACAACAATAACAAGCAGAAGAGCAAAGAAAGTGCCGTAAGAGGTCATCACTTCTTTGAAACTCATGGCTTTTTTTACATCTTTTTTCATAATCTTCCTCATCTCTTTTGATAGCAATAGCTAAGCACCTGTTTGGACGTAAGCCCACGGTTTTCCAGGCGTTCCCAGGTCTTCCCGTTGGCAATAATGGTGATAGTGTCGGCAACCTCAAGCATTTCCTTGAGATCACTTGTCACATAAACCACGGCACTTCCCTTATCCGCGCACTTTCTGAGCAGATTGTGGATTTCCTTGCGCGTCATGACATCGACTGCTTGGGTCGGTTCATCGCAGAGGAACACCTTTGGGACCGACATCAGCGCTCTTGCGAAAACCACTTTCTGCTGATTTCCTCCTGAAAGTTCGGATGTCCGTTGCTCGGGTCCGGTTGTCTTGATTTCAAGCTCTTTGATTTTCGTATTCACATTGTCTCTTTCTTTTGTTGCGTTGAAGAAACCTTTCTCCACGTAAGAATCGATTGTGGAGAGAACGACGTTGTCTTTGATTTCCCGGGACATGACGAGCGAATGGCCACGTCTGTCCTCATGAATAAGCACTATTCCTGATTGGATTGATTTCGAAGGAGTCGGATTCTTGATTTCTTTGCCTTTGAAAAAGATTTTTCCCGACTTCAGCGGTTTGTAGCCGTAGATGGCTTCAAGCGTTTCGGTCCGTCCCGAACCGCCGAGCCCGAAGAGTCCCATGATTTCTCCCGCATGGGAGGCAAAGCTCACGTCTTTTGCCATGCCGTCGGCAGAACTCACATGCTCAATGCTGTAAATCGGCTCGCCTTTGATTTCCTGACCGTGGCGTTCGTTTGTGCTTGTCCAGTTATCGGTCATCAGACGGATCAGACCGTCGGAATCGATGCCCTTTGTTTCAACTGTCTTAACTAGCTTTCCATTTTTAAAAACCGTGATTCTATTGGTAAGCTGGAATATTTCCTCAAGTCTATGGGAAACGTACAGAATAGCCGTTCCCTTGGCATTCAGTTTTTTGATTAGGGCAAAAAGCAACTCGGATTCTTTGTCGGTGAGCGATGCCGTCGGCTCATCGAGAATAAGCAACTTGCAGTTTGTCATAACAGCGCGGACAATTTCGAGCATCGTCTTCTGTGGTGGAGTCAGGTCTCGCGCCATTTTGTCAAGCGGAATGTCTATCTGATACTGTACCATCACTTTTTGGACATTTGCCTTCATGGTAGCAAAGTCGACAGATGTGATATGCCGTTTGAGGACATCAAGCCCAAGGTATACGTTTTCGACCCCGTTGAATGCGGGAACAATGTTGCGGTCCTGATGGATTACGCTGATGCCCAGTCTCCTGCTGTCGCTTGGTGTTTGGATATTCGCTTTCTCGCCCGACACAAAAATTTCGCCGTTCGTTAGATGATAAACGCCGGTCAGAATTTTTATCAACGTTGACTTCCCTGCTCCGTTTTCTCCGACCAAGCCGTGGATTTCCCCTTCCTGAACAGCGAAGTTGATGTCTTCAAGCGCATAGAAGTTGCCAAAGCGTTTTGAAAGATGTTTTGTTTCAATTATCATATTTGCCTATTTAATGCCGGGGCGTCAGGCAAAACCCTGCGCCCTGGCTGCCGATAATTCAAGAAAGACTATTTCTCGATGAGAATCGCGGGAACATACTGCTCGCCTTTTAGGGTGGCCTGTCCGCTGACGGCCTTGATGCATTCTGCAGCAACAAGCTTAGCCATTCCGTCGAAGTCCTGAGCCATAGTGGCTTTGAGGTTGGTTCCTTGTTTAATCAGCTGAACCGCCTGTTCGTTTCCATCAACGCCGACAACGAGCACTTCGTCACGTCCAGCTTCCATGAGAGCTTGGGTGGCGCCGATGGCCGGTTCGTCCCATGCGCACATGATTGCGGTCACGCTTCCCTTCTGAGGGTAAGTGGTGAGGACATTCTCGACGATTTCCTTGGCATTGTTGATTTGGTTGGGCACGTCAACATGGAACTCGCTGAGTTCTTTGATGTTCGGATACTGGGGGAGAAGCGCTTCGAGAGCAAGAGTCCTCTTCACCACGCCCGGATGCGCTCTGTAGGTAAGGTGGACAAGAGTTCCCTTTTCTCCCATGAGTTTGAAGAGGTACTTGATGATTGCTTCGCCCATCTGGTAGTTATCGCTGGTTGCATTCATCTGCATGACGCCTTCGATATATCCGGAGTCAACACCAAATACAGGAATTCCGGCAGCAGCGGCTTCTTTGAGTTGCGCTTCGCAGAGACTCGGATCAATGCTGACAATAATGATTCCGTTGACTTTGGAAACAACGGAAGTCTCAATGTCGGAAGCGAACTTGCTGTTGTCGTTGGCCGAATCGAATACGGACACTTTAATGTTCGCTTTCTCAAGTTCGGACTTGATGATGTCTACCATCTGTTTTGTGGTTACGGAAGACATGTAGGGGGTGCAGATAGAAACGTTATTCACTTTTTCTTTGCTTCCCTGTGCGAATGACGGCGCCAAAACCGCCACCAGACAGATCAAAACTACTAATACTTTTTTCATTGTTTTACTCCTTTCCAATGATTTTTTTAGCTGTATCCAAAGATGTGACAAGTACATCCAAAAGACGCCCTTTCAGAACCGCCCTTATCGCAGGAACTTTTTCTGTCCCGCGAGCGACACCGATTTTCTTGGAATTCCGGATATCGGACATAGATGCCCCGAGAATCCGTGAACTGAACGGCGTATCCAGTATTTTTCCGTTCTCGTCCACGTATGATGAGCAGATGTTTGCCTTGGCTCCCATTTTTTGCAGAGCATCGAGGTCTTCCTTTTTCAAATTTCCGGCACGCGAACCGGTCGAACCGTAATCCACGCTTCCAATACCAATCAGAGTCGAATCGCAATGCTGGCCGAGCTCCACAACTTCTTTGATGTTCGGTTCATTGAGAAGCATGGACTTTGTCTCGACG
>Ga0265294_10003411_pt1 | contig 20320 bp, 15 predicted proteins | sample MunlanPumphouse3_FD_192504 | JGI IMG/M metagenome (GOLD analysis project Ga0265294, IMG submission 192504) | Groundwater microbial communities from a municipal landfill in Southern Ontario, Canada - Pumphouse #3 | ecosystem: Environmental > Aquatic > Deep subsurface > Groundwater | place...
GAAAGGGGATTACCCATTAGAAATTGTTGCCCGAAATGAATCAGGTGAAGATACTTTTACCTTGACACTCACAACCGGCGCAGGGTTGGCCTTGACACCCCCGCTGGGATGGAACTCTTGGAATGTCTGGGGTCTGAGTGTCGATCAGGATAAAGTTAAGGCTGCTGCCGATGCAATGATCAACAGCGGACTGGCTGATCACGGCTGGAGTTATATCAACATCGATGATGGCTGGGAAGCTGCCGAACGTACCGGTTCGGGCGAACTGCTGGCTAACGATAAGTTTCCTGATATGAAGGCCCTGGCCGATTACTGCCACTCCTTCGGACTGAAACTAGGGATTTACTCTTCACCCGGAGGCCTCACCTGTGGAGGATATCTCGGAAGCTATCAGCATGAATATCAGGATGCTAAAACATGGGCTGGATGGGGTATCGACTACCTCAAGTATGACTGGTGCGGATATAGCAAGGTGGCTCCGAATCCCAACCGGGATGAGCTGAAGAAACCCTATCTGTTGATGCGTGGGTATCTCGACCGGGTGGATCGCGACATTGTGTACAGCCTTTGTCAATACGGCATGGGTCGCGTTTGGGAATGGGGTGATAGTGTTGGGGGGAACCTGTGGAGAACCACCGGCGACATCACCGACTCCTGGAACAGCATGGCCGGCATCGGCTTTGCTCAGATTGATATGGCACCAAACGCCGGTCCGGGTCATTGGAACGACCCTGATATGCTGGTTGTTGGGAAGGTAGGCTGGGGACCGTCGCTGCGCGACTCGCGCCTGACGCCGGATGAACAGTACACGCACATCTCCTTGTGGTCCCTGCTGGCTTCACCATTGCTGATTGGCTGTGACATGACAGCAATGGATCCGTTTACCCTGAACCTGCTGACTAACGATGAAGTGTTGGCGGTGAACCAGGATCCGCTTGGGCAACAAGCTGTTCCCGTACGCCAGGAGCCAGGCGTGGAAGTGTGGGCCCGAACGCTTGCCGATGGTTCCAAGGCTGTCGGACTATTCTACACCGGAGCACAATCCCCCGTGGATGCTTTTGTCTGGGATCAGGAGGTCAGCGGTCGTGAGATTTCCATCACCTGGAATGAACTCGGGCTCTCGGGTACCTGTAAGGTCCGCGATCTGTGGCGCCAACAGGATCTGGGCGAGTTCGCCGATGGATTCAAAGCGATGGTACCCTACCACGGAGTGGTGCTGGTGAAAATCAAATAAATAATAGGAGCGACGTCAACTCTCTGGAAATGATAAATCTAGAGAGTTGACAGCGCCACCTTCAGTCTCAAGTCTTTCGACGATCCTCCCACCATTAGGGTGAAGGTGCCAGGCTCAATTACGGGTTTGAGATTGATATCCAACATCATCAGCAGATCGGGGGTGATGTCGAAGGTGATAACCCTGGATTCACCCGGATTCAGGCTAACACGCTGAAAACCTTTGAGTTCCAGAACCGGACGCGCTAGGGAGGCGTAATCATCCCGGATATACAGCTGCACGACCTCTTCACCAGCCACCGGTCCACTGTTGGTGAGCGTGAAGGAGAGTTTGGTGCTCTCGCCAGCTTTTACCGAATGATGCTCGAGCCGAATATCCTGATAATCGAATGTGGTGTAACTCAACCCAAAGCCAAAAGGAAACAGGGGTTGCCCGGTCAGATTGAGATAGTCGTCGCCCCGGCCGGTAGGTTTATGGTTATATACCAGCGGGCACTGGCCTTCGTGTACCGGGAAGGTCACTGGCAGGCGCCCGGCGGGATTGTAGTCGCCAAACAGCACTTCCGCCACGGCTTGGCCACCGGCTTCTCCGGGATACCAGACATCCAACAGCCCGTCCACATCATCCAGCCACTCCGACATGGTTACTGCGCTACCCCCAACGAGCACGACGATAACCGGTTTTCCGATTGAAGCCACCCGCCGGATCAGCTCCTCTTGCCGCCCCGGCAGTCCCAGCAGCGCCCGATCGCGGAACTCTCCCTCCTCAATGCCAGCTACTATCAGTGCCAGATCAGCCTTCGTAGCCAGTGCAACAGCTTCAGCCAGAGCGGAATCCGAAGGGTTGATACCTTTGTCCCACACCAGGCTGAACCAGGCATTTCCGGCAGGCTCATAATAGTCGATGCGGATGTCATACACTCTTCCCGACTCAAACCGGTAGGGAACCGTCACTACTCCTTTGGTCCGTTTTACCCAGTTGTCGATCACCAGCTCATCATCGATGAACAGACGGTACCCATCGTTGCCATCAATCCCGATACGCCAGGTGCCCGATCCGGGGGATAACAGCTGTCCGCTCCATCTGACCGAATAAAACTGGTTGCCTGTCTTGGCCTGGTCGGGGCCGAACAGGGTCCACTGAAACCGGATCTGGGGGTCGATTCTGCTGATTACCGGATCTCCTTCAAAGCTTATATTGTTGTAATAGAGTCCTTTAAGCCCTTGTTTTCTTCCCGATCCATCCTGGTGGAACAGGGCAGATGGTGGCACTGGTATCAGGGCTGCTTCTTCTCTTGGAACACCGGGGGCATAGAATATTTCCGTGCTGGTTCCTTGGCACCGTTGACGGAGGCCTTCCAGGATGGATATTCTGTTGATCCCCGGACCGCTGTATCCGCCCAGGCGGGCTTCCATGGCATCCTGGCCGATGACAGCTATTTTTTGAGAGTTGGTGGCCAGGGGGAGGATGTCTTTCTCATTTTTAAGCAGGACGATAGATTTTCGGGCGGCCTCGAGAGCCACTTCGCGATGCTCAGGATGACCGTTCAGTCGTTCCGCTTCTGCCGGATCGACATAGGGATCTTCGAACAGCCCGAGCTCAAATTTGGCTTTCAGCACTCGGGCTACCGCTTGGTCAATCACCTCCTGTGGGATCGCTCCGTTGAGAAAACCATCGATGAACAATGCGCCGTGATCGTGCGAGGTCTGGAAGATTACATCCAGTCCACCGTTCATGGCGTCAGCCCCCGATTGCCAATACTCTTGGGCGGTCATGTGGAGGACATTAGCTCCACCGACAGCATTAGCATCGGAGATCACGAACCCATCGAAATGCATCTCTTCTTTCAGCCAACGATTTAATATCCAGGCATTTCCAGAACAAAATTGTCCGTCGTAAGTATTATAGGATGTCATCACTGAGCGGGTCCCGCCCCGATTGAAGCTAGCTGCGAATGGGGGTAGGTGAATCTCGCGGAGGTATCGTTCGCTTAAATGGATTGGGTAGCTATCGCGACCGCCGTCGCCCACATTTGCGATGAGGTGTTTTGGTGTGGTGATGATGCCCAGGTTTTCGAATTCCGAGACGAAGGCCACCGACATTTCCGAGGCCAGGAATGGATCTTCGCCGTAGGTCTCCTCCACGCGCCCCCAGCGCACGTCGGATGCGATGTTGATCACTGGCGAGAGGATCTGGCGGATGCCACGGGAGCGGCTTTCGCGAGCGATCGCCCGCGCTACCCGCCCCACCAGCTCCGTATCGAAGGTCGCAGCTAGCCCGATAGCCTGGGGAAACGAGGTGGCACCCCGCCGCACCAGTCCATGCAGCCCCTCATCAAAAGGAATCACCGGGATACCCAGCCGCGACTCCTCCCGGAAGAACCGCTGAATCTCATTGATTTGACGGGCTGCCTCACCAGCAGAAGCCCCTGGACTGTAGTTTAATAGCTGCTGTGTGGCTCCAGCCGACCGCCCCTCCGTCGATACCTGAAACCCGAAGATGCCCGTCATTAACTTCTCCTTGCCAATGGTGAGATCCCCAGGTATCATAAACAATTGCCAAAACTTCTCCTCTGGTGTCATCCGCTTGATTAAGTCACGAACCCGCTCCTCTATCGGAGCTTCCGAGTTACGGTACGTCTGCCCTTGAATCCCGCTTGCAATAAGGGAAATGATCAGAATGAGAAAAAATCGTTTCATGGCCAACCAGTTTAGTATCAAAAGTATCAAATGATTTTTTGATATGCCGGAAACATTTTGTACTTTAAAATGTTTCTTATTAGGAACGATTCTTAAGTGAAAACCAATGGATAAAACAAAAATCAGGAATTTGTTGAGCGAGCATGGGATGCGGATTACTCCGCAGCGGTTGGCGGTAGTGGAGGCTCTCTTTTCTCTGAGATCTCATCCTACCGTAGAGGAGGTGGCCAGCATTGTTCATAAAACCCAGCCAAACGTTGCCACCGGAACTATTTATCACATCCTGGAGACACTTGTTAAAAGGGGTATGGTGATGAAAGTAAAAACCGAGAGTGATGTGATGCGGTACGATATCTTTCTTGATCCACATCATCACATCTATTGTACCGATTGTAGTTCTATTGAGGATTATTACAACGAGGAGTTGACTCGGATGCTGGAACTCTATTTCGAGGAGCACACCATTCCTGGATTCACCATAGATGAGGTCAGATTGCAGATTAGTGGACGGTTTGAAGATCCATCCAAGCATCGCTCGATCAGGGTTGATCGAAAGAGTTCGATTGCTTAATTAAAGAACATAAAATCACATAGTTAACTTAACCTAATACAACACCCAATGGACAAAAAAAAGAAGCTTACCACTACTGCTGGCCGGCCTTATCACGAGGTCGAGGACAGCCAGACAGCCGGTCCACGGGGGCCGATCCTGCTTCAGGACTATTATCTGCATGAAAAGTTGGCTCACTTCAACCGGGAACGTATTCCTGAGCGGGTGGTCCATGCAAAAGGAGCCGGTGCCTTTGGCACATTCACCGTTACGAATGATATAAGCCGCTATACCAGAGCGGAACTGTTGAGTAAGGTTGGGAACCAGTGTCGCGTTTTTGTTCGCTTTTCAACGGTTGGCGGAGAGAAGGGAAGCGCTGATACCGAGAGGGATCCGAGAGGATTTGCAGTCAAGTTTTATACCGAAGAGGGAAACTGGGATTTGGTTGGGAATAACACACCAGTTTTTTTCATCAAAGACCCCAAAAAGTTCCCGGATTTTATCCATACCCAAAAGCGGGATCCGAAAACCAACCTGAAGAGTGCAACCATGACCTGGGACTACTTCAGTCTGAACCCCGAAACCCTACATCAGGTGATGATTTTGTATAGCGACCGCGGCACACCCGATGGCTATCGCCACATGAACGGCTATGGAAGTCACACATTTTCAATGATTAACGGCCGGGACGAGCGGGTGTGGGTCAAGTTTCATTTTAAAACCCTTCAGGGAAACCGCACCCTTAATCGTCAGCAGGCGGAGGAACTAAAAGGAACTGATCCCGATTATGCCCAACGCGATCTGGTAGAAGCAATTGCTGATGGAAATTTTCCCAAATGGGCCCTTAAGATCCAGGTGATGACTCAGGAGCAGTCGCGCCTGTTCAAGTGGAATCCTTTTGATATCACAAAAGTTTGGCCACATAGTGAGTTTCCTCTGATTGATGTGGGTGTCATGGAATTGAATGAGATTCCGGCAAACTATTTTGCCGATGTAGAACAGGCAGCTTTTGCCCCTTCTCACACCATTGATGGCATTGGACTATCGCCCGACAAACTGTTGCAAGGTAGGATCTTTGCCTATCCGGATGCCCATCGCTATCGCTTGGGAGCCAATTACCATCAAATCCCGGTCAATCGGCCGTTGAATCCAGTAAATCATTACATGCGCGACGGTCAGATGAATGTCGATGGCAATGGTGGCGCTGCTCCAAATTATTACCCTAACAGCTTCGATAGCATCGAAGCCGACATAACCTACCGTGAAAGTCCCCTCCCCCTGGATGGCAAACCCGCTGATGCTTATGATCGGAATGAAAATGATGATGATCATTTTACTCAGCCAGGCCTGCTATTCCGGAAGGTGATGACCGAGAAGGAACAAATCAATACTGTGGGGAATATCGTGGATGCCATGAACGGTATCTCAGGCCCCAAACGAGATGAAATCATCCAACGGCAGCTCGGCCATTTTCATCAGGCCGACCCGGACTTGGCTATACTGATAGCCAAAGGATTGAATGTCAAGATTTAACAATTATAATTTACAAATATTTAAATCTATAAAAATGGAATCAAAAGAAGTTTTTGCCATGCCACGTATTGGCGATGCGGCTCCCGAATTTAAAGCAGTTACCACCCAGGGTAATATCCACTTCCCGAACGACTACAAGGGTAGCTGGGTAATTCTTTTCAGCCATCCGGCCGATTTTACACCGGTTTGCACCTCTGAGTTCATGACTTTTGCCACCATGGAAAAGCAGTTCGAAGAGGCAAACTGTAAGCTGGTTGGTCTTTCGGTCGATGGACTTTATAGCCATATCGCTTGGCTACGGACTATCAAGGAGAAGATTGAGTACAGGGGGATGAAGGATGTGGAAGTGAAATTCCCTCTGATTGAAGACATTACGATGGAAGTTGCCAATAAATACGGTATGTTGATGCCAGGTGAAAGCAACACCAAGGCCGTTCGTGCCGTATTCTTTGTTGACCCCAAGGGAATCATTCGTACCATCATTTATTATCCCTTGAGCCTCGGTCGTAACTTTGATGAGCTGTACCGTGTGCTGATCGCGCTGAAAGCTGCTGATGAGTTTGGCGTAGCCATGCCGGCCGACTGGCGTCCGGGTGATGATGTGATTGTCCCGACTGCTGGTTCCTGTGGAACAGCCAAAGAGCGGATGGAAAGTAAAGGTGAAATGACCTGTTACGACTGGTTCTTCTGCACGAAGAAGTTGGATAAGGATGAAGTGATGAAGAAGGTCCTCAAAAAGTAAGAGTCAGGATTAAGAGGAACGGCCGGTCAGAATTGAACCGGCCGTTTTTTTTACTTTTACACTCATGGTGAGAAAACCCCTATGGATTATTGCTGGCTCCCTGTTTTTAGGCTTGGGAGTGTTAGGGATTTTTGTGCCGGGGCTCCCAACGACCCCTTTCCTCTTGCTCGCTGCCGGATGCTATCTCCGTGGGTCTGACCGTCTGTATCAAAGGCTGATAAATCATCCGCGTCTGGGACGATACATTCAAGAGTGGCAGGAGACGAAAGGATTGTCGAGAAAAGTGAAGATGCGCTCACTCCTGTTGATGTGGGTCATGATTCTGCTCTCTGTCACCCTTTTAATCAAAACTTGGGTGCCACGTATCATCATCCTGGTGATTGGGCTGATTGGTACTATTGTGATGGGTTGGGTGCTGCCAACAACCGGCGGGTCGGATGAAAAAACCGATTGACTTTTTCGTTACATTTACACTTTCAACGACTTAACCATGCTAACCCCCTCCGAACAAAAGCGCTATAGCCGGCAAATACTCATCCCGGAAATTGGCATCAAAGGACAGGAACAGCTTAAAGTAGCCCGCGTACTGGTCATCGGAGCCGGAGGCCTCGGAAGTCCGGTCTTACAGTATCTGACAGCAGCTGGAATAGGGCATATCGGGATTGTTGATTTTGACCGGATCGATGCGTCCAATCTAAATCGTCAGGTGCTCTATGCCGCTGATGAGGTTGGGTTGCCAAAGGCAGAAAGAGCTGCTGCAAGGCTCCGGGAAATGAATCAGGAGGCCCAAATCCGCGTGTGGCCAGGAAAACTCACTCCCGAAAATGTCTGCTCCATCATGGAAAATTATCAGATTGTGGTGGACTGTACCGATAACTTTCCCGTGCGATTTCTGATCAATGATGCCGCCGTTCTGATGAATAAACCGGTGGTGTATGGGGCTGTTTATCAGTTCGAAGGACAAGTTACGGTTTTAAATTACCAGGGCGGACCTACACTCCGCTGCCTTCTCCCCGAACCTCCCTCTGCAGGAGAGAGCCCCTCCACTTCTGAGGGCGGGATCTTCGGAACCATTGCCGGTCTGATCGGTACTATTCAAGCTACAGAGGTAGTTAAGCTGATCCTGGGAATTGGAAATATTCTAAGTGGTAAGATATTCGTTTACAATGCGTTAACATGTGAAAATTACTTTTTTCACTTGGAACGTAATCCAAACCTTGCACCGATAACCCGATTAACCCTATCCGGAGAAAGCACCCCTACTGAAACACACTAACAGATCGCTAACAGTAAACCAAATCCAATATCATGAAAAAAGTACTATCCCTCCTGCTGATCCTGTTTTTTGCAGGGGTTGCCGCATTTCCACAGAAGAAACTTGGGAACGAAACCGAACAGCAAAAAGCCGAACGAATGGCCTGGTGGACCCATGACCGATTCGGAATGTTCATCCACTGGGGATTGTATGCTCTCCCAGCACGCCACGAATGGGTGAAGAACCATGAGCGAATGGACAATGAAGCTTATCAGAAATATTTTGAACTCTTCAATCCCGATCTCTATGATCCTGCCGAATGGGCCCGGATGGCCCGGATGGCCGGAATGAAGTACGTGGTGTTGACCGCTAAACATCACGAAGGGTTTTGCTTGTTCGATTCAAAGTACACTGATTATAAGGCTACGAATACTCCCATCGGACGTGATCTAGTGGGGGAGTTTGTGGAGGCTTTCCGTGCCGAAGGACTGAAGGTGGGGTTCTATTTCTCTCTGATCGATTGGCATCACCCGGATTATACGGTGGATCGCGTTCATCCGCAACGTACTACTTCTGATGAGGAGTACGCTAAGCTCAATCAAGGGAAGAATTGGGACCGCTATCGCGAATATCTTCATAATCAGGTGCGTGAAGTGTTAACCAATTACGGAAAGATTGATATCATCTGGCTCGATTATTCCTTCCCAGGAAAGCATGGCAAAGGACACGAGGATTGGGGATCAGTCGAGCTGCTGAAAATGGTCAGGGAGCTGCAGCCCGGCATCCTCGTCAACGATCGGCTCGACTTGAAAGATTATGTTGATGGCTGGGATTTTACTACTCCCGAGCAGTTTAAAGTGCCCGAGTGGCCAACCTTGGATGGCAAGAGAATCCCATGGGAAACCTGCCAGACTTTTAGTGGCTCCTGGGGTTATCACCGGGATGAGATGACCTGGAAAGACTCCCGTCAACTGCTTGGCCTTCTGATCGAATCGGTCAGTAAGGGTGGAAACCTCCTGCTGAACGTCGGACCTACAGCGCGTGGAGTTTTTGATTATCGTGCAGTTGAAGCCCTTAACTCCATGGGTGAATGGATGAAGTTTAACAGCCGATCGATCTATGGTTGCACTCAGGCCCCCGAAGAGTTTCAGGTGCCTGAACACTGCCTGCTAACCTATCATCCTCAAACGAACCGATTGTATATTCACCTGATCGAATACCCCCTGCAGAATTTCAACCTGCCAGGTTACAAGGGTAAAGTCAAATATGCCCAGTTCCTGCACGACGGATCCGAAATTGCCATCACTGCACCCCAGGGTTATTGGATCAAGGTTGATGTGAAAAAGGAGGATTTGAACCTGAAACTACCCGTGGTTAAACCTGCGGTCGAAATCCCGGTTATCGAACTGATTCTGGAATAGAATTCCGATTTGTAACAATCATCTTAACAGGCAATCTAATTGCAGAGAATAGATAGTCTGTACGATCTTTAGATATGCTTATGAGTGATATTATTGAAATTCAGGGGGTTACGAAAACCTTTGATCATCATGTTGCGGTGGATGACCTGGCCTTGAAAGTTCCTGAGCGGAGCATTTATGGTTTTATCGGACCGAATGGATCGGGAAAAACCACCACGATCAGAATGATCATGAATATTTTATATCCAGATCGGGGCTCCATCCGGATTTTTGGTAGAGAGCAGTCGGGCAGTCAGATTGCGCGGATCGGGTATCTGCCCGAGGAGCGCGGTCTATACCGTAAAATGAGGCTTCGGGAGCTGATTCAGTTTCACGCGGAGTTAAAGGGGGTATCCAATACCGGGAAGGAGGCTGATTATTGGCTGGAGCGCTTTGACCTGGCTCCATGGGCTAAAAAGAAGCTCGAAACGCTGAGCAAGGGAATGAGCCAGAAGGTTCAGTTTATTGTCACCATTATTGACAAGCCTGAGCTGGTTATTCTGGATGAGCCCTTTAGCGGGCTTGATCCGGTAAATGCAGAGCTGATCCGGGAGGTGATCCTGGATTTGCGCAAGACCGGGTCCACCGTGATCTTTAGCACCCACGACATGACTGTAGCGGAAAAGATGTGCGATTTTATCTTTATGATATACCGCGGAAAGAAGGTGCTCGACGGTACTCTTCAGTCGATTCAAGAGCAGTTCGGACAAGACACTCTGCGGGTATCAGTGGCGGAGGGAGCGGTTGATTTCAGTGGAATTGACGGAATCGACCGGGTTCATGATTTTGGCCGCCTGCAGGAGGTGAGGCTCAAACCGGGTACCGATCCACAACAGGTGCTTGCAGGGCTGATCACACGTAACCGATTGACACGCTTTGAGATGGCTTCGCCATCGCTCGAGGATATCTTTATCCGTATAGCCAAACCGCAAAGAAATGACCAAAATGAATAAGACACTTGTCATCGCTAAGCGCGAATATATCGCAGCTGTTCGAACCAAAGGGTTCATTATCACAATGTTGCTGCTTCCTATTTTCATGGGTGGAGGATTTATCGTGATGGCTCTCACCCAGGATAAAGTGGATCTCACGGATAAGCGGATTGCAGTGATAGACCAATCGGGGCTGGTGGGGCAGCATTTGGTGGAGAGCGCTGAAATGCGCAACCAAAATTTTGTCTTGGATTCCGCCACCGGTGAAAAGAAAGCTCCTGCCTATTATATTGAGTTGATCGAACTGGATGAGGCGGATCCGGAGCGCCAGAAATTGGAGCTATCAGACCGGGTTAGGTCGAAAGAGATTACATCATTTTTGACGGTTGGGCCGGATATTCTGCATCCCGTTCCGGGGGATGAGGCTTCGAGAGCGGCTTATTACTCGGAACAATCGCTGATGGATGAAGCCAGAAGTTGGATTGGGTATGTTTTGAATGATAGACTGCGCCAGATCCGGGTTGAGGAGCTTGGCTTAGATGCCACGGTTGTGAGTGACCTTTTTAGCACCATCAACTTGGAACGGATGGGTTTAAGCCGTGTGGACAGTCGTACCGGAGGGATCAAAGATGCCCGGAAATCGAATGAGTTCGAGGCTATTGTAGTTCCTTATGTGCTTTTGTTTCTGATGTTTATCAGTATCATGATGTCAGCTGCAACACTGCTTAATGCCGTGATGGAAGAGAAGAGTGAGCGAATCGCTGAGGTTTTACTGGGGTCGGTATCACCTACGCAGTTTATGATGGGCAAGGTGTTAGGTGGCCTAGCTGTATCGTTGACTACCACCATTATTTATATTCTTGGGGGGATCTTGATGATGAACCGATTTGAGATGGCTGATCTCATTCCTTATTCGATTCTGCCATGGTTTTTTATTTATATGCTCTTGCACATTATCATGGTTGGCAGTGCTTTTGCCGGGCTTGGAGCGATATGCAACGATTCAAAAGATGCTCAGGCCATTCAGTTTCCGGCGATGTTACCTTTGATTTTGCCGATGTTTATGGTGATGCCGGTGATTCAGAACCCTCTGGGCGGGCTGGCTACCTGGGCTTCTCTATTCCCTCCCTTTACCCCGATGTTGATGTTAATTCGTCAGGCTACCCAGGTGACTATTCCGGTCTGGCAGTTGGTGGTTGGTTTGGTGGGAGTGGTGTTATTCACGATTCTGTCGGTCTGGATCGGGGGGCGCCTGTTCCGTGCCAATATCATCATCCATGGCCGTCGCCCGCGGTTTGGCGTACTCCTAAGACAGGTTTTCAGATAGCATCAAACCAAGGTAAAATCACTCCGGTTCGGTCGGACGGCTGGCTTTTATGCCGAAATTCGTTGTTGTGGTTGTTGTACTCATAATCTTGTCCCCAGACTTGATGATTAGCCTGAATCTCCCTCAAAGCTTTGATCACGGTGCGAAGCTCTGCAGTTGTCATGGTTGGATGTAGGGAGAGCCTTACCCAACCTGGCTTTAGCGAGAGATCTCCATGGTTGATGAGGTCGGTAATCCGACGGGAGTCATCATGACTGACATTGAGCAGGAAGTGTCCGTACGTGCCGGCGCAAGCACAGCCACCACGAACCTGGACACCGTAACGGTCGGATAACAGTTTGACTACCAGGTTGAAATGGATCCCATCGATATAAAACGAGATGACTCCCAGGCGATGTTTAACTTGATCAGCCAAGATATGAAGGCCTGGAATCTTGTTCATTTCGCTAAACGCCAACTCAAGCAATTCATCCTCCCGGGCGCGCATTTTTTCTACACCCATTTGCTCTTTAAGCCTGACAGCCAGAGCAGCGCGCATAGCCTGTAAAAATCCTGGCGTGCCGCCATCTTCGCGTAACTCAATGTCATCGATATACTTATACTCGCCCCATGGATTCGTCCAGTCAACGGTGCCCCCACCAGGGTTGTCAGGGGTCTGGCGCGTGTAAAGCGATGCATCAAAGATCAGCACACCCGAGGATCCCGGACCACCGAGGAATTTATGCGGTGAAAAGTAGATCCCATCCAACTTCTCCATAGGATCAGCGGGATGCATATCAATCTTAACATACGGGGCTGAGGCAGCAAAATCGATGAAACAGATCCCACCGTGTTCATGCATCAGCTTAGCCATCTGGTGGTAGGGAGTCTCAATCCCTGTGACATTGGAGCAGGCTGTAAACGCACCAATCTTCAGCTTGCGATCCTGGTATTTTTTTAATTTGTTTTCCAGCTCATCAAGAGAAATGAGCAGGTCGGGATCCGGATCGAGCAGTACGACATCCACATTGGATTCGTTCCACGACATATGGTTGGAGTGATGCTCCATGTGTGTCAGAAAAACAACTGGTTTTTCGGAACAGTTTAGACATTCGCTTCCGGAAAGCCTCCCGCAAGTGCGGAGCCCAAGAATGCGCTGGAGCTTGTTCACCATGGTTGTCATGCCTGAACCAGCTGTCAAAATCACATCATTCGGCCCGGCATTTACATGCTTCTTGATCAACTGGTGTGAGTAGTGATAGGCTTTGGTCATTAGTGTACCCGACTCACTGGTTTCGGTATGCGTGTTGGCTACCCAAGGACCAATGATTTGACTCATCCGCCGTTCAATTGGTCCGTACAGCCGACCACTGGCAATCCAGTCGGCATAAATCATCTTTTTCCAGCCGTAAGGTGATCGGTAACACTTGTTGTAACCTACTGTTTTTCTGCGAAATCGATTGAAGTATCGTTCCAGGTTTGATCTGCTCATGGTGCGTTTTACGAGGTCACCAATTTAGAAATTATTCCCGGATTTCGGGAGCCACCCCATTCCATCGAAATGCTGGATCATTTGTTTTGCTATCTTTCGTTGATCATTTTGATGAGGATGCAACTAGCTCTGAACCTATTTCCTGAGCCTGAACCAAAACTTGCCGATAAACCAAAAATGCGGACCTCTTCGCTCTCCTGGAGGGCGATTGGGGATTCTGAGAACGATGAGATGCTCGATATTCTGCTGGATTCGCCGATGGAATCTGACGGGTTAACGCTGTGTCTCGATCGGTCGCCTGACCTATTTGCTGTGCCCAAACGGTTTTTTGATTCGTATAAATGCTATGGCTTTTTCCAGGAAGAGCGTCTCGTGGGATTTGTGATGATAGGCCATAAAATATTGTATGTTAATGGCATACCACGGCAGATTGGCTATCTGTCTAATCTGTACATCCGCAAAGAGGCCCGTAAAAGGGGATGGTATTACCGGGTTTCGGAACCTCTTTTTAAAGAGACCCTCCAAGACCTGAAATTCGGATTTGCTACCACCCTGAGGGGAAACAAGAACACCGAGCCAATGATCGGAAGACGGATCAGTAAGTTTCCTTTTATCCCTTTCTCAGCTTCTATTGGAATAAACAGGATATTCAATATTCTGGTTTTGCTGCCAAAAAAACCCATAAAAGGTTACACCATACGCCGGGCCACGCTCCAGGATGTACCCGAAATTGTCAGGCTGCTGGACGGGGAGTATCGGAATCGTCTTTTTGGGCCGGTAATGACCCCGGAAGAGCTCCTCAAGACCATCGAAGCTCGCCCTGGGTTTACCATCGAAGATTATTATCTGGCCGAACGTGATGACCGCATTGTTGGGGTATGCTCAGCCTGGGATCTTCGCCGGATCAGAAAACTCAGGGTAATGGCTTATCATGGCCGCTTTGCCTGGGTTAGGTTTTTCTACCGAATGCTCACCCCGGTATTCCGATTGCCATCACTCCCGAAACCTGGCGATTATTTTCGTGAATTAGTCATCAATGATTACGGTGTAGAGGGTCGCAATCCTCAGATTCTGAGAGCTTTGCTGATACACATTTACTCTTTGGCCCGCCGGAAGGGATACAACTTGGTACAGATTGGCAGTTATGAAGGCGACCCATTGATGGAAGCGACCAGAGGGTTCTTCTATCAGCCTTTGGATTCACACATTCTCGCTGGCATGGCTGAACCTGATTTGATCGAGAAAGAAAAGATCGATTGCTCCAAAATTTTCCTGGATATCGCCCTGACGTAGTCGCTTTGCTTTAATTACCCCTGTTTTTCCTGATAAGAAAGCAACCGCTGCTCACCTTCCAGCTTCCGGTACTCCGTCAGGTCCTGCGATACTTCCAAGGTGCCGAGATATTCTCCCTGTTCGTTACGGAGAGCATAGTATTCGATGTAGATAAACCGTCCATTCATCTGAATCCAAAAAGGAGCATGGCTGGTGCGGCCACTCTTGAAATCTTCCAGAATTCTTTCCACGATGTCCACACTCGCGGGCGGATGGCACAGCCTGACATCCCTGCCAATGATCGATCGGCTACGAGTAAATATCCGGTGCGGCCCTTGCGAAAAATACTTGACTTTATCGTTTCGATCCACAAAGGTTAAGTCAACGGGTAAGGTGTTCAGAATGACCAGTATCTCTTCCTCTGAGAAGCTACCCGTGGGCAGATGGAAAGTGCCTGCTTCCTTCTGGCTGATGTCTGAATCATCCTCTTTATGACTTTTCGGGTTTTTGGGATTGTCGTTTACAGTATTCATATCCAGTCGTTTAGAATAGGCAAATCCGATCTCCCCGGCTTCCTCCAGTAGTTGGCTCATCAAGGAGTCGGGCATGGTTTTCAGCATGACTGGGAAGAGGATTCTTTCTTCCCGAAATCGGATGGCGAGCATATTAAAGAAGATGCTGCCGAACAAATAGTTCAGGGATGGCAGATTGATTTTTTCCTCCTGAAGGGTCTCGATGGCTTCCCGGATATTTTTTCGGATATCATCATGGAAAGCCCACATGAGCTGGACGCAGCGGTAATCGGGCCAATGTTTTTCGATCGCCGGGAACAAGATGTTTTCCTTGATCAGGTAGTGACGCTCGAACGTTTTCAGGTCTTCGAGGATTTCCCGCATATTGTTTATTGTCTCGGGTAAGTCCGGATCTTGGTCGGGTAATTTCCCGTTTATCAGTCGGATCAAAGGTTTCAGCCTATCCAGGCGTTGAGCCATCTCCTGATTTGACTGCATCAGAAAGTCGAGGAAACTGCCTGATTCCGGCTGGGGTACCGGATGTGAATCGAGTGCTTTATGGAAGAGGTTAAGGAATTTGTTTACACCCTCCTGCATTTGCTCTACCGGGTAGCCTTTCTTCATCAGCTCATCCACCAGGCTGATCACCTGCTCTGGAGTTACACGCTCCACCTCCGACCGATATCGTTCATAGTAAGGTTTGCCGTTTTCGCCTCTGACAATGGCTTCCGCCAATATCAACAAATTTTTCAATTCACTCATGATTGAAATATTCAAAATCCACGCCGGTGGCTTTTGTTTTTACTTGGTCCACTCGGGTAATACCTCGCGAAGGAACTGATTTTTTTCTTCGTTTAATGCCTTCATGTCCAGCCCTATATACTTCTGGGCTTTCTCTTTGGTATCAATATCAGGGTAGGGTACCTCGTGGGTCCATCCCAGGTTGGACAAGGTGCGGGCCAGTTCAACGCGGGCTTGGCCAGCCAGGTCAATCCCGGCGGCTATGATTCGGGCTGTTTCGACTGGTGCATGGAATGATGCACCATGGCTGGCGGCAACGAAGTCCCAGCGCCACTGGGCGCGGCGAATATTGTGAAGAATCGGTTTCATTTTTTCCTCATCAGCACCTAGTTCCCAGGCTTTCCCGGCTTCGACATGCGCTTTGACGAGCAGAATTTCGAGTTTATCGCGATTTTCTACCAGCTTTTCCTGTCTAAAATATACATCCTGGACCAGTTTGTCGGTCTCTTCTCGGTGGCAGACCTGGCATGAGTTAGCGACATTATTCAGCGGACTCTGGACGTGATGGTCGGTGAATTTTTGGCTTCCTTCACTTTTGTAAGGCATATGGCAATCGGCACAGGCAACGCCTCTGCTGGAGTGGGTTCCCATCAGGAACAGCTCATGATCGGGGTGCTGTGCTTTCAACATCGGAGCTTTGCTGATTCCATGGGTCCAGTCGGAAAATTCATACTGATCATAATAGGCCTCTATTGAATCGACGCTAGTGCCTTTGTCCCACGGAAATGTCAGATAGTCAACACCTTCGACTTTATTTTTGTTAAAATAGTATTCGACGTGGCATTGGGCGCAGACCAGGCTCCGCATCTCCTGATGGGAGGCTTGGGTGATATCCTTGCCTTGTCTTTCGTAGGCTTCCACCAGTGCAGGTCGGGATATTCTCAGGTTCATTGTTTTCGCATCGTGGCAGTCGGCACAACCGATGGGGTGAGTCACTTCTGAGCCTTTGGTATCCCAGGTGCCTCGATAAAACTCGGCGATGCCCAGTTCATTCATCAGGCGGGGAACATCCGGACCTTTGCATGTCCAGCAGGTGTTAGGCTGAGGGCTTGGTTTTCCCGGGCCTGGACCGCCGGTTCGGAGGATATTATGGATATCGGTGATGGCGTTCTGATGGCCGCGGCCCTGGTTATACTCTTTGGAGAAAGAGTATCCAGCCCACAGAACTACCAAGCGCGGGTCCTCTTCCAGCATGTCTCGCATGGCTGAGCCGCCATATTGACTTGTAAATGAAGTATCTGCAGTTCTTAGGTAAGATTGATACTGGCGCGGGTAATTCTCTCCCCAGACGGCGCTATTGGATTCAAACTGCGAGAATTCGTTCAGAGGGGCGTACGCAAAACTGGCTTCTGCTCTACGTTGGACGATGGAGGAGGCAATGAGTCCGAGGAGGAAAACGATTGCGAGTGTTCCGCCAAAAATGAGCCAGCCGAGCCAGGGTTTTTCTTTGAGTAATTCGGGTATCGATTTCATCGGGGTAGTTATTGTTCGTTTTTCAACAGTTTTTTAAGCCAATCTGGTACCGGGCTTTGGGGCAGGGGTACGCGGGCATAGGGAACACTCGAGAGGCTGTTAACCCGCCCGTGAGGGGTCTCCCGGTGGCAGCTCCAGCATTGCCGCTCTTTCCGGTAATCGTGAGCCTGGCGGGTGAGGTCTTTAATTGGATCCTCTGTCAGGAGGTCCTCATGGCACCGGATACAGTTATTCTGGACCACCTTTTGGCCTGCTTTTTTGATGTGGATAACCTGCGGTTCCAGCCTGAGAGTGAACATGGTAGCATGCCTCATCCCGTCTTTTGCCTTAAAGTAGTATTTGTTCAGGATATTATTATGAGGTACGTGGCAGTCATTGCAATGAGTGTATTGACGATGTGAGTTGTGCGACCAGGTAGCATACTGTGGAGCCATAATATGGCAATTAACGCAAGTCTCCGGTTTATCAGAAAGATAGGAGGGGGCTTTGGAAACATAAAAGGCAAACACAAAAAGACCTGAGAAGACAGCTAGTGCCAGGATGACCGGCAATCGCCAGGCCGGAGGCGGAATGAAAAACCGGATAATGCGCATAGTCAGGTTCTAAGGTCCAAAAGATACAAACTTCTGGAATTAAAAATACCCTGTACCTCTAATCTCTTATGTAACAAATGTTACAATCTTGTTACCCTACTTGCACCTCGGTGTGGGCATAGGTATAATTGACCACCTGGACTTTCTTAAGCAGAGCCATAATGATCGTCAGGGTTCCAATACGACCAATAAACATGGATAAGGCAATCACGATTCTGCTCAGCTCGCTGAGCGATGGGGTGATGCCTAGGCTTAACCCGACTGTTGATAGGGCCGAAATTTGCTCAAAAGCCAGGGATGATAGCGGTAAGTCAGGCTCCAGAATGGTTAGCAGGGTAATGCCCACGATAAAAAAGAGGGCATAAAACATGGTGATGGAGACAGCACGCTGGATGACCTGCGAGGAGAGTGAATGTTTGAAAAAGACCACGTTGCGATGTCCTCTGACTCCATAGATGATAGATTTAACCACTACGGCGAAGGTGGTGGTTTTAATCCCCCCGCCGGTGGATCCCGGGGAGGCTCCGATGACCATCAGCAACATAAACAGGACAACAAGTGGTTGAGTAAACCTACTGATATCCAAAGAGTTAAATCCTGCAGTGTGGGACATCACGGAATGGAAAAGACTCTGAAGGAGGCGTTCGGGCTCGAAAGTTCTACCCAGATCGAATGGATAAAACAGGAAGAAGAATATCATTCCGGCTCCGTAGAGCATGAATGTGGTTCGGAGGGCTATTCTGGATCCCGGGGAAAGGTAGTTCCAGAACACCCGCCAACGTATCTTTCTTCGGGGCAGCGTGGCCAGATCGTTCAACACCGGGTATCCGATACCACCCAGAAAGACCAAAGCCACAATCACCGATTGCACATGCCAGTTGTGGCGGATGCTCTCTTCGTACAGATTGTTGCTGAAGAGGCTGAATCCGGCATTGTTAAATCCGGAGATGGCATGAAAGAAGGAATAGAAGAGGCGGTGCCGTTCTCCTTCAAAAGCTACACTGCTGCCCCAAGAAAAATACATCGCCAAAATTCCTACTGCTTCGATTATCAAGGTGAAAAGAATAATATTCCCCAGGACAGATCTGGATTTTGACATCTCGCTGGTATCGAGTAAATCTTTGATGAGCGACTGGTATTTGAGGCTGGCTGAGTCCTTAGAGAAAATTGCAAAGAAGGCGGCGAATGCCAGGATATTGATTCCCCCGAGCTGGATCAGGATCATGATTACCCAGTGGCCTTTGTGGGTGAAAGCGGTGGCGGTGTCAACCACCACTAGGCCAGTCACGCAGACCGCACTGGTTGAAGTAAACAGGGAGTCGACGAATGAGATCCCGGCAGTTGTCATCTCTGGGAGGTTTAATAGCACTGTGCCAAACAGGATCAGCCCGAGAAAAGAGAGAACCAGCAGTTGAACTGGGGTAAACCTGAGTTTAGAAATCTTTAAGGCCGCCTTTCCCAGTTCAGCCGCGACGATGATAAAAAAGTATAATTGGACTGCCAGAATCGAGATGTCGCCCAATTGGAGGTCTATTAGCCTGGAAAACAGTTTGTTGAAGTAGTCTCCTCCGGTAGTGAAATAGAGAACCTGTTCGGCGACCAAAAATAAAAAGACGATCCCGTCCATCCGGTTTTCGCGAATAAAAATCCCCGGGTGGAAATCATAGAAGATACGAATCAAATATTTCAGGATATAAAACCAGAGGCTCAGCCGGATGAACAGGTGGACAACATGCAGAGATTCTTGGGTTTGCGGGTATCCATAATAATAGACGATAGCAACGAGCGACCCGAGTGAAAATAGCAGGGTAAGCCAGGTTAGAATCTTTAGGACGCGTTCTTTGCTTTCGAAAAGCCTCAGGTTGACTTTTTCCCTGAAGCTCTGAATGATCTCCTTTAGTGAGGTCATGAGCCCGGGTTATTCGTTGATAGTCACAAACCGGTCGAGATCGCGGTTAAGCCCGAACACCACCAGGGTATGGAAGTTTTCGATCCTGAATTCGTAGTCAACAACCCCTTCGATATGGCTTCCCTCATCATGGATGGATTTTACCGTTATTAAGGAGAGATGGTATTTTTCCCTTAGGCTGATATTCCCAATTGTCCGGCCAATGATTTGCCGAGGCGGAGTAATTTCTGCAATCCGATAATTATCAGGCAGTTGTAAGTAGGAAACGAGATTGGGATTTGTCAGACGTTCGGCCACGATCTGTCCAAATTCCTCTTCCGGGCTGAGGACTTCGTGGGCACCGATCTTTTCGAGGATCAGCCGGGCACGTTTGCCTGTAGCACGTGCGATAACACGTTTGACCTTCAGCTCCAGAAGCAGGACGGTACAGAGCAGCAGCTGCTCCATATCCTGCCCGATTGCTACCACCACTGCATCCATGTCGGTGATGTTCACCTTCAGTAGCGCTTTTTTGTCTGTGGCATCCAGTGCAACGGCCGAGGTGACTTTATCGGCAA
>Ga0265294_10003412_pt1 | contig 20317 bp, 14 predicted proteins | sample MunlanPumphouse3_FD_192504 | JGI IMG/M metagenome (GOLD analysis project Ga0265294, IMG submission 192504) | Groundwater microbial communities from a municipal landfill in Southern Ontario, Canada - Pumphouse #3 | ecosystem: Environmental > Aquatic > Deep subsurface > Groundwater | place...
AGCTAGTGGTGAGAGCTTTACGGAATTTTCTTTAATCTCTGCCTTTTCAGGCATGCCGACCATTTTGGGCTGGCAAGTACACGAGTGGTTGTGGCGCGGTTCTTGGGATGTTTCAGCTCAGCGCTTAGGAGAGATTGACGAAATTTACAACAATCCAAATAGTATTGTTAGCCGCAAGCTTCTTGAACAATATCAAGTTAAATATTTAATAATTACTAATCGAGAGCGAGAAAAGCATCCCAATCTAGATGAAGCAGCTTTATTAGGCTTGGGTAAATTGGTCTGGACCGGAAGCGAGGACGAAATCAATCAAGACTATCTCATTTTACTTGAAAAGTAACCACTACTGTTTTGTATAGAGTGCTAGAACCTGGTTCTAATGAAAAAGCATCTGAGCTTGCTTGGTCAAAAGCGAACTCGCCGCGAGGAAAAGCTTGATTGTTTGCGCCGTCTTCGATAATTTCTAAAACTTTTTTAATTTTTTGTCGATTGGCAGCAGCTATTGCTTCAGCTTTATTGCGAGCATCAGCTACAGCACTATTAATCAACTCGATTTCATTTAACTTTTGTTCATCTATCATAAAATTTGGTCCATAAACATAATTTGCCTGGCTATTATTAAGAATGTTTAGTAATTCTTCGCTTTGACTTTTTAATAAATTACTATCTTCATTGCGCATGCTGATGCTAATACTAATATTTGCTCGCCAATTGCCTTTTTGGACTGTTTTAATTGGGTCAGCGGGCATTAATTCTGATTCAGGGTGGGGTTCAATGACATCTTCATATTCTTGATAAACACTAACTTGAGAAGTTTGTACGTCTTCTTTGTTAATTCCAAAACTATCAATTTCACTTAAAAGCTGATTCATAATTTCATTGGCTGAGTTGATTGCTTCATTTTTTTCTGGAGCAATAACCTCAATGCCAGCGGTGAATTCAGCCAGTTGGTTGGGAATATTTTCTTGAGCAGATCCATAGACAACAATCTTGCTGGTTTTTTGATTTAAAAAAGAAATTCGATCAAATAAAGTAAAATTTTGGATTAGATAAAGACTGACAAATCCAAGTACAAAAATTAATAAAAATTTTAGAAAAGAAGAATTATTGTTGTTGTTCATATATTATTAATTATTACACGATTTCAATTATTTTTACAGTGATTGGGCAATTAATAAATATTTCAACTAATCGCTAATAAGTTCGGCAAATTCAGCGCTCACCCAACCCTCTTGTCCTTCAAACTTAATTTTGAGCCAATCATTAATTTGGGTACTTGGGCTGCTATCGAGATTATCTTCTAAATTTCCAGCAAATGGATAGTAAAAATCACTTTTAGCAAAACCCAACTCCTTAGAGGATTTATTAGCTTCAGCTCTAACTCTTAACACTTCTTGATTATCAACAAAAAAAGTAGTTTTTTTAATTTTTACTTTATTGCCGATTATTAATTCTCCTTCTGCCACCCCCCAACTTTCATCTCTCCCATCATCCTTTTGGGCTGACTTTGTAGCTATTAATCCCGATCCAGTAGCCATTAAGTCTAATTCAGCACCTGTTTGGATTTGCTCTTTGCTTTGAGGATTTTCTGACAATTTAGCTAATTTAATGCTCGCTTTAATTAGATGACCAGCTAAAACTTGCAAAGTATGCTCTTGAGTTTCATAAGAAGGAAGGCTAACACGATATTTATATTCTTGGGGAGATAAATCCTTCAAAGTAATCGGGGTATATTGAGCAGCTTCTTCTTCAAAACTTAGCAAAGCATGTTCTGGATAGGTTTCAAAACTAAGCACGCCGAATTCCTTTGGGTCTTCCACTGCCTCTATTTCATAAATAGTGGCCGAACTTTCTTTGGATGTTGGACCGGGATTATATGAAACGACGGTTAAAGTGCCTTTAGTTAAAGTGATTGGTGTAGTGAATTCTGCTAAACTTCGGTCATCTGGAACAATTTTTAAAATATAGTCACCGCTTTTAATATTTCTATCAGACAGAGGCGCTTTTTCTAAATATTGCTTATTTAAAAAGACGCCAGCAAATTGATCGGGTCCTAAATATTCAACTTGCAGTCCAGCGAAATTAATTGAATTGGGTGGATTAAAATAAATAAAGATTGCTGCGCTTAAGACTATGATTGAAAGAAAAAGCAGCCAAAATCGTTGAATGATGTTTTTACTTTTCATTACTAAGTGTTTGTAGTATAGCAAATTCTTTTCTGACTTAGTTGAGAGCGATTTTTAAAACTTCTTTAACATCTTTAACGGTTTCAAATTTAAGATCCCTTTTTACTTCTTTGGGAATTTTCACTAAATCTCGCGCATTTTCTTGAGGAATAATGACAATTTTACTACCAGCCCGGTGAGCGGCAATGGCCTTCTCTTTCAGACCACCGATACGAAGTACTCTGCCTCGCAAAGTTACCTCTCCCGTCATGGCTACATCACGCCTTACCGCTCTTTTCTTGAAAGCAGAAACAATGGCAGTGGTAATAGTTACACCTGCAGATGGTCCATCTTTAGGAACGGCTCCCTCTGGGACGTGAATGTGAACATCAGTTTGATTAATTTTTTCAATATCAATTTTTAATTCTTGATGATGAGATCTAACATAAGTCAGCGCAGCTTGTGCTGATTCTTTCATTACTTCACCTAATTTACCAGTAAGTTTAATTTTACCTTTGCCCGGAGAAAGAGCGACTTCGACAAATAAAATGTCTCCACCAACACTTGTCCAAGCTAAACCTGCGGCTAAACCAATTTGATCTTTTTTTTCGGCAATAGTTTCATCAAACATGGCTGGTCCGAGAAAATCTGCAAGTCTTTTTTGACCAACAGTGACGCTTTTTTTATTCTTTTCGATAATTTCTCTGGCAATTTTACGCATGATTTTGTTGAGTTGTCTTTCCAAACTACGTACGCCTGCTTCTCTAGTGTAACGACTAATAATTTTCTTCAAGATAGGGTCGCTCAACTTAATCTGAGTTTTTTTCAAAGCGTTTTTCTTAATTGTTTTTGGCAATAAATAGCGTTTGCCAATTTCAAATTTTTCATTAAGGGTATATCCAGAATAATTGATGACTTCTAAACGGTCTAATAAGGCTGGTGGAACAGAATCTAAAGTATTTGCGGTAGCGATAAATAGTACTTCTGATAAATCATAAGGTAAATCTAAGTAATGGTCCTCAAAAGCAAAATTTTGTTCGGGATCTAAAACTTCTAGTAAAGCGCTACTCGGATCACCATGAAAATCTCGACCCAACTTATCAATTTCATCAAGCATAAAAACTGGATTATTGCTCTGAGCGTTTTGTAATCCCTTAATAATGCGGCCTGGCATTGCTCCGACATAAGTGCGTCGGTGGCCACGGATTTCTGATTCATCTCTAACACCACCTAGAGAAATTTTAATGAAATGACGATTTAAACTCTTAGCAATACTTTGACCAATACTGGTTTTACCCACACCAGGAGGTCCAACAAAACACAAAATAGTCGGTAAATTTTTTTCTTGTTTATTATTCTTATTTTTTAATTGCATGACTGCCATGTGTTCAAGGACGCGATTTTTAACCTCTTCTAATCCGTAGTGGTCTTTATCTAAAATTTTAGCGGCGTGTTTAATATTAATATTAGTTTTTTTATTTTTTTGCCATGGCAAATCAATAACCAAATCCAGCCAAGTTCTTAAATAGGAAGTTTCTGGATTATTAGCTGACATTTGTTCTAAGCGAACAATTTCTTTTTCCACCTTTTTTAGGGCTTCCTTAGAGAGATTTTTCTTTTTTAATTGTTCTCGATAGTGATCAACGCTGCTCTGTTCATCATTCAATTCGCCCAGCTCTTTTTGAATAGTGCGTAAACGCTCTCTCAGTACACTTTCTCTCATGTGTTCGTCAAATTTTTCTTGAGTTTTGAGATTAACATCTGTTCAATCTCTAAAATCTTTACCTCTTTAGACAAGTACTCAATGACTAAGCGAATTCTTTGTTTAACGTTGGTAGTTTCTAAAATTAATTGCTTTTTATTGGTCGGAATATTTAAGGTGCTGGCAATTTGGTCAGCCATTTCTCCCTCATTAACACCGCTTAACAATTTAATAAAATTCAGAAATTCGATTTGTTTGCCCATTTGTACGGTTTGGCGGAAAAGTTTTTGTAATTGATTGCTGAGAGCGATTAATTCATTGTCACGCTCAATAAAACTTGGGATCTTTTCAACAACTGCTTGTAAAAAAGGTTGCTCTTGAACAAATTTTTGTACTTTCACTCGACTAATACCTCTTAACAAAGTACTGACGTTAGCCGTGTTACGCAAGGTTTTTTCAATAACGGCTAAGGTGCCAATCTGGTATAGGTCTTTAGCTTTGGGTTGTTCGATTCGGTGATTCTTTTGGGTCAGCAAAACAATGTAATTACTTTGTTTTTGTGAATGATGAATGGCGTTAATTGATAGCTCCCGACCGAAACCAAGTACTGATTCTGTTTGAGGAAATAAGACCCCTTCTCGAATCGGGACTACCGGTAGATTCAAAGAATTGCTAGGTAGTTGAATAATTTTACTGTTCATAGTTAGTCGTTTAATTATACCCTAAGTTAAGGCAAAAATCTTAAGCAATTAGCAGAGTGGAACTTTGATTGCTAAATAGGAATTTTTAAAAAGTGGGTGTGCTTGGAATCGAACCAAGGACCTCAGTCTTATCAGGACTGCGCTCTAACCAACTGAGCTACACACCCATTTATTTTAAGATCTAAACAGAAGCATATTTTAGCACAAATCAGTTTTTTGCCAAATTTCAGTTCTGTGTCAAATTAAGCTTATTTTTTTGCCAGTCTACTTTTATGCGATCACCAGCTTTAATTTTACCCTTGATCATTTCTTCTGCCAATTGGTCCAAAATTTCATTTTGAATTAAGCGCTTCAGAGGCCTAGCGCCAAAGACATGGTCGTAGCCAGCTTCAAGCAAATGTTTAAGCACTTGCTCACTAAATTCTAATTGAATTTCTTGTTCGGCTAGTCGTTTAGCAACGATATCTAGTTGAAGACGAACAATTTCTTTAATTTCTTTTTTACCCAAACTTTGGAAAACAATAATGTCGTCTAATCTATTTAAGAATTCTGGGCGAAAATGCATTTTAAGTAAACCATCTAAAGCTTTTTTTTGCTCAACTGGGTCGTTGCTAGTCTCGCTAATGATTTGGCTACCCAAGTTAGAAGTCATAATAATGATGCTGTTTTTGAAATTAACCGTGCGTCCTTTATTATCAGTTAAACGACCCTCGTCCAATACCTGCAATAAGATATTAAAAACTTCGCTATGAGCTTTTTCAATTTCATCTAACAAAATAATGGTATAGGGATGTCGACGCAAAGCTTCCGTTAATTGCCCACCCTCTTCGTAACCAATATAACCAGGTGGCGAGCCGATGAGGCGAGCCACACTATGCTTTTCCATATATTCACTCATATCGATGCGAGTAATTAAATGTTCATCATTAAATAGTTGTTCTGCTAGCGCCTTAGCCAATTCAGTTTTACCCACACCTGTTGGTCCTAAAAATAAGAAGCTACCTACCGGTTTTCCCTCTTCACTAATACCTGCTCGATTGCGACGAATTGCTCCAGCAACTGCTTTAATTGCTTGATCTTGACCAATCACTCGTTTAGCTAGTTCTTCTTCTAAATTAATTAATTTCTCACTTTCTTCAGTTAACATGCGATTAATTGGAATACCAGTCCATTTAGAAACAACACTAGCGATATCACTTTCATCAATTTCTTCTTTGAGTAGTCTTTTTTCTGGATCAATATCTGCCATTTTAGCCTGAGCTTCTTTGATCTTTTTTTCTAATTGAGGAATTTCTCCATAATTGATGGCCGCTGCTCTTTCCAAGTCATAATTGCGTTCAGCTCTTTTAGCTTCTTCGCGCAAGTCATCCAACTCTTGATTATATTTTTTAATTAAATCTAAAATTTCTTTTTCTTTTCGCCAACGCAGTTCCAAGATTTTGTATTCTTCTTTTAACTCACTAATTTGTTTTTCAATTTTTTCTAAACGATCTTGGCTTTTTTGATCCTTTTCTTTTTTAAGTGATTCTTTTTCAATTTCTAATTGACGAATTTTGCGTTCTAACTGATCAATATTATTAGGCTTACTATCAATTTCAATACGCAGAGCCGAAGCAGCTTCGTCCATTAGGTCGATGGCTTTGTCTGGAAGGAAGCGATCGCTAATGTAGCGATGAGAAAGTTTGACAGCAGCCACAATGGCACTATCTAAAATTTTTACACCATGATGGGCTTCATATTTACTTTTAATACCTCGCAAAATAGAAATGGCATCTTCCACCGAAGGTTCTTCGACCATTACTGGTTGAAAACGTCTTTCAAGAGCGCTATCTTTTTCTAAATATTGACGATACTCTTTGAGAGTGGTGGCGCCAATAGTGCGCAAAGTTCCTCTAGCTAATGCGGGTTTGAGTAAATTACCAGCATCAGTCGAACCCTCACTAGCTCCAGCCCCAACAATGCTATGCAATTCATCAATGAAAAGAATAATTTGACCATCACTTTTTTCAATTTCTTTAATGACTGCTTTGAGTCGATCCTCAAACTCACCACGATATTTGGCTCCAGCAATTAGCGCTCCCATATCTAGAGCTAGCACTCTTTTATTCTTTAGCGCTTCAGGTACATCATCATCAATAATTTTTTTAGCTAAGCCCTCAACGATAGCAGTTTTGCCAGTACCAGGCTCGCCAACTAAGACTGGATTGTTTTTAGTGCGGCGCGACAAAATTTGGGTGATGCGCCGAATTTCTTCATCACGACCAATTACTGGGTCAATCTTTCCCGAACGAGCCAAACTAGTAAAGTCTAAACAATATTTCTCTAGCGCTTGATATTTACCTTCTGGTTCAGGATCAGTGACGCGTTGTTGACCACGAACGGTTTTTAAAGCTTGGATAACTTTTTGGGGATCAAGATCAAGTAAGCCGACTACCTTTTTTTGATCTAATAAGGCTAGAAATAAATGTTCAGTACTAATATATTCATCTTTTAATTTAACTGCCTCGCTTTCAGCTTGACTTAATACTTTAGTTAATTCTGCTGAAGCATAAGCTTGAGTAGGTGTTTCGGTGCTGGGTAGTTTTTGCAGTTCTTTTCTGACTAGATTAGCGATAGCCTCAGGTTTTTTATCCAGTTGTTCTAGGAGATTGGGCACTATCCCTCCCGGCTGTTCAACTAGGGCTAGTAATAAATGCCAAATTTCAATTTGGCTATGTTTGAGTTTGCCAGCCAGTTGCATGGCATCTTGGACGGCTTCTCCTGCCTTGGTGGTATAACGATCAAAGTTCATAGCTACTCTCCAATTATTTTTTTAAATCATTAATTTTTTTATTCAATAATTAAATCTTTTACTAAATAATTAAATTAAATAAAGATCTTTCATTCTAATTTTAGCGCGTGATAGCATTTTTGCAAAGAGTCAATTAGCAGACAAGAAAGAACTCTGCTAATTAATGAGGAAATGATTTTTGCTTGATCTATCTTATATATTTTGATATAGTTTGATATATTAAAACAAAGAAAGATCTATTTTTTGGAGGCAATTTGAAAAACCAATCAGGAAAATAAGTGAAACAATTTAAAAAAGTGAAAACAATTTTTAACAGCAAGTACAGTGATAGAAAATGACCTAGGCACTATGTCCATAGGATTTTAATTTTTCGTTTAAGTTACCTTAAACGGGAGAAGGAGGTCGTGAAAACTCCTACCCATTCTCCTTAGAAAGGAGGTGATCCATCGGCACCTTCCAGTACCGATACCTTGTTACGACTTAACCCTCATCGCTAATCTCGCCGTAGAAGGGCCGTTCTCTTGCGAGTTACGGTCACCCGCTTCGGGCGCTACTAACTTTGCTGGTTTGACGGGCAGTGTGTACAAGGAGCGAGAACGTATTCACCGCAACCTGCTGATTTGCGATTACTACCGATTCCGACTTCATGCTCTCGAATTGCAGAGAACAATCTGAACTGAGGGGCCGTTTAAAGGATTGGCTCCGCCTTGCGGCTTCGCTACCCGTTGTCGGCTCCATTGTAGGATGTGTGTTGCCCTGGATGTAAGGGTCATGCTGACTTGACGTCGTCCTCTCCTTCCTCCCTGCAAAAAGCAAGGCAGTCTCCCGTGACACTTGTAACACGGGATAAGGGTTGCGCTCGTTACCACACTTAAGTGGACGCCTCACGACACGAGCTGACGACAGCCATGCAACACCTGTGTAACACTCTCGAAGAAGATCTAGTTTCCTAGACCGTGCAGTTACATGTCAAACCCAGGTAAGGTTTTTCGCTTTGTATCGAATTAAACCACATACTCCACCGGTTGTGCGCTCCCCCGTCAATTCCTTTGAGTTTTAACCTTGCGGTCGTAGTCCCCAGGCGCCTTGCTTAACGCGTTAGCTTACATCACTCAATTCGAAGAATCAAGCAATTAGCAAGGATCGTTTACGGTCTGGACTACAGGGGTCTCTAATCCCTTTTGCTACCCAGACTTTCGTCCCTGAGCGTCAGTTATACTCCAGGAGCCCGCCTTCGCGAATGGTGTTCCTCTCGATATCTACGGATTTCACCCCTCCACCGAGAATTCCAGCTCCCCCTAGTAAACTCAATTCTATCAGTATTTCAACCTGTATCTGGAGTTGAGCTCCAGTATTAAAGTTAAAACTTAATAAAACGCCGACGGACGCTTTACGCCCAATAAATCCGGATAATGCTTGCACCCTACGTATTACCGAGGCTTCTGGCACGTAGTTAGCAGGTGCTTTCTAGCAGGGTACCCTCAAAAATTGTTCCCCTGCCACAGTGGTTTACACTCCGAAGAGCTTCTTCCCACACGCGGTGTCGCTGCGTCAGGCTTTCGCCCATTGCGCAATATTCCCAGTTGCTGCCACCCGTAGGTGTAGGTTCCGTATCTCAGTAACCTTGTGGCCGATCGTGCTCTCACACCGGCTACCCGTTATAGGCTTGGTGAGCTATTACCTCACCAACTACCTGATAGGGCACAGGCCTCTCCCCAAGCGCCCGAAGGCTTTGATCCGGAGATCACATGCGGTATTACCCAATCTTTCGACTGGCTATTCCCCACTTGGGGGTAAGTTCCTGTGTTGTACTCACCCGTCTGCTACTCGTGTTAGTCCGAAGACTAACTTACCGTTCAACTTGCATGCTTAAAGCACACCGCCAGCATTCATCCTGAGCCAGGATCAAACTCTCAAAAAAGTTTGATTTGCTCTATAAAAAAATAAAAAAACAAATTGACGAGAAGCAACTGTTGATTAAAAACCAACAATCAAATCTCTCTTGCACTTTCTATCACTATATTTGCTGTTAAAAAAATAGCTGTCTTCACTTGTTAAAGATCAAGAAAACTTTTTTAAGCAAAAAAAAGAAAGGAGAAAACTTCCTGCTTTCTCTAAACTTTTCTCTTTACTTGAAGTGGAGGTATTATATGGTTAAATTTTTTTAAAGTCAACCATAAAACCCAGATCAAAAATTAGATTTTTTAAGTATTTGTTTGCCTAATTAGAAAAATTAATTTCGGCTTTTTACAAAGCTTAGATTTTCTTTTATACTAGAAACAATGCCTATTATTAAACAGGCGGTCGTTATGACATTAACGGTCGTCTTTGCTTACGTATTTTTACAAACAGCAGAATTGTCAAAGTATTCTTTACAACTTTTTGCTATTCTGTGTCTTTTGTATTGGTTTTTACAAAAGAAACAAGGTAAACACTTTTTTTACTTATTTAATGAACAAGCAGCCATCAATGTTTTAGCGTTAAATTTGGCTTTTTTAATTTTGATTGGCAACACTCAGGGTTTAGCCTCGGCCTTTTTTGCACTCACCTTTGTCCAGTTATTCTTTATTGCTCTTGCCTTGGAAAATCGTTTAGCGATTTTACTTTCTCTAGAATTAGTTTTATTTTATTTGGGTTTGGCTCTTAATCGTTATGGATTGAATTTATCTAGTGCTATGACTATGACTGAATTAAATAATTTGCTGGCTATACCTATAGTAATGGTCTTTTATTTATTTGGAAAAGTTCAGTATCAACGTTTACACTACCACTCATTACTGCTGGATAGTGAAAAACAGGAAAAGTTGAAAGCACAAGCTGATGATCAAGCTGTGGCCGATTTCATTAATATTTTACTGGACAGACGTTTACCAATGTTAGAATATTTATTGACTTTTCCCAACAAGAATGTAGTAACAATTAACGCCGAGCTGCAATTATTAAAAGATGATTTAAGTAATTTACTGAAAGAAATTAATCACAAGAATGAAACAAATGGTGGATCGTTTGAAGAAGAGATTTTAATTGAAACAGAGGCAGAAATCTTAATTAAAGCTATAAATGAAGAAACTTAGTTTAATTTTTTTACTAATATTTTCTCCTTTATTTATGGGTTCTGCAAAAGCAGAAAACATGAGTTCTAATTCTTATTATTTGCAGTTTGGCAATTTTAATATGGGTAGTGGTGAGTTTGATCGTGGCAATCAATTTGGCTTGACTTATACTTTGGGAGGAACTGCCATTGGACCTTTTGGTGAATATGGCACTAGCCAATATTTTATTGGTAGTGGTTTCCAATATATCTATCAAATTAGGCAATTTAGTTTTAGTTTATCTAAACTAATAATTGATTTTGGTGAATTGACTGCTGGTATTTTTGCTAATGATAATCATACTTTGACTATTAATACTGGTAGTGCGGGAGGTTATCAAATCTATGTTTTTGAAAATCGACCCTTAACTCACTCAAATAATTCTAGTGAGCAAATTTCTAACACTACTTGTAATAGTGGCTGTAGCAAAAGTTTAGCAGGAATTTGGGACAATCCCAGTAATGATGGTTTCGGTTACAATGTGCTTGGAGATAATGTTGCCAGCGATTTCATTAATAGTAGTTATTTCCGTCCTTTTGCCGACAACAGTTCGGGTGAGGATATGGAAATTATTATGAGTAGTCCCGATGTGGCTTTTGCTGAAACGGCGACCATTACTTATCAAGCAGTCCCATCAGTGGCTCAAGCTGCCGGAGATTATCAAACTTATGTTATTTTTGTAGCAGTACCGGGTTATTAATTTAATTAGCGAAAAATGATCAAAAAAATATTGTTAACTTTATTATTGTTAAGTCTTGGGTGTTTGAAAGCTCATTCTGTTTTAGCCCAAAGTACAGATGCTTTATCAATTAATATTAGTCCACCAGTTTCCTACTTATATGTTAAACCCGGGGCGGGTATCAGTGCTCCGATTTATTTAGAAAATCAGGGTCGTTACACCTTGCGTGTTACGCCTCAGCTGGTAGATTTTTGGCCTAATCAAGAAACTGGCCAAGTTATTTTAAAACAAAGTAGTAGCTTCAAACACTTATCAATTGCTGGAGATTATCATGCCTGGGGCAAGGAATTTATTATTAGGCCCGGAGAAAGCTATACTCTTCCGCTAACCATAGCTATACCGGCAGATTTTCCTCAGGAAGAATATTATTTATCAGTTCTATTTAATGTTGAGCAGATGTTAATTCCTGATTTAGAAAATAATGCGAACACAATTTTATCAGGAGTAGTGGCTAGTCATTTGATAGTGTCAGTTAATTTAGATGGAAGTGATCGAAGCAAAATTATTGTCAAGGATTTTAAATTGCCTAAAATAGTTGATAGTTTAATGGGCATTAATTTTCAAGTTTGGGCAAAAAACATTGGTTTAAATGCCGGTCCAATTAGAGGAAAATTAATGATTAGTCACTGGCCCTCTCCTAAAGAAGATATTTACGAGTTTTATCCTGATATGGTTTTGGCAGGCAGTCAAAGGCAGGCAAGAGGTATGAGTGAAGAAAATTTACTTAATTTAAAAACTTTATCAGAACAGGAAGAGCTAATGTTGGCTAATGATCAAGATTTTTTTGAGCTCCAAAGTAAGTTTTTGGAAAAAAATCTACTTGCTGATTTTTCTTATAAAAAAGCATTTTTACTCGGGGCTTATGATTTTCGTTTAGAATTGGGCGAAGAAGCCCAGGTTGAGAGAGTGATAGCTCTACCCTTTTCGATCATAATCATTATTATTGCCTTGCCAGTTTTTTACCGATTTTTGATCTTTTTAATTAAATCAATTGCTATAAAAAAATAATGACTAATAAATATTATCTTCCATTAATTTATCGAGAAATTGCCCTTGACTTGCAGTTAAGAAACATATTACTATTAATAATAGGTATCTAAATATGAAAATGAAAAAACCACTATTCCTTTTTTTGCCAATATTCCTTTTTTTAACTTTTTTTACTTGTGCGTCTCGCTTTGGTCAAATCCAATCAGCCAGTTTGGGAAGTGTAACGGTGTTACTGAATAATTCACGTTTTTCATTTGTCACTGCTCTTGAAGGAGTCCAAACTGTTGGTTCATCATTGATTACTATTGATACCACTAATTATCCATCGACTTCGGTTTTACAAGCACAAAGCGGTGACGTGTTGCGCATTGGCACAGCTGGTAGCAATTATAATGTGGCTACTACGATCGATGACGCAAGCGATAATAAATTAAGTTTGACTTCTGGTTTATTAGCTGGCGACGTTGCCGATGATTTGCCTGTTTATGCGACCCAGTCATCCACAATGACGGTTAAATTAAGGACAGTTAGTGCTTTGCCAGCTGGCAAAATTAGGATTTTGGTTCCTGCCAGAAGTGCTACGCTACTTGGTAGAGATGGGGTGCCAGATGACGATGGTTTTGATTTTGGAGTCGCTACTCAGGCCAGCATTACTTGTCCTGGTACTTTTCCTACTGGTTATGATAGTTGGACCGCTAGCAGTGCTGCTGCAAATGGTAGTGTGCAACTAGGAAGTGTTGATTATCACGTTTTCACTTGTGCATATACGGGGACTGGTGCGGTAGGAACTATCTTTGATGCTACAACGTACGATGCTTTTGTCATTAATAATCTAATTAATCCTTCGCCAAAAACAAACAATTTAGGAGTGGCCGATACTTATTCGATTATCGTTCAACACTTAACAAGCGGCGACGTAGTGGTTGATCAAACAGTAACAAAAATTGCGGTGATTGATGCAGTTAGAGTGACGGCAACTATTTTACCTCAATTAACTTTTGAAATTATCGGAGTGACTGCGCCAGCCAATAAGTGTGGAGTGGCTGTTACTGGTTCAACTACACCTTTAGCAGTCCCTTTTGGGGAGTTAACTGTTGGTTTCTTTTCCGATTTAGCTCAAACTTTGAAGGTCACTACTAATGCAGAAAACGGTTATCAGGTTACGGCTATACAAAATGATCAGCTGGGCAGAGATGGTAGGGCTTGTCCAAATCCTGCTAGTGATCCCGCTTGTATTGTTGATGCTGTGGTGTCTGGTATGACTCCAGCTGCCGCAGCTGACTGGAACAGCGTCACTGGAGATCAAATTGGTTTTGCTTTTACCCTGGGTGCAGCAACGGACGGAGTAACTAGAGATTTTCATTATAATGATGGAGGTGCGACATATAATGCTCGTCATTTTGCTGATTTATCTGCAGGAAATTCTCCTGAGAAGATTTTCTCTAGAGGTGGAGGTGCACTCGACGATCAAGTAGAAGTTTGTTATCGTTTAACTCCTTCTGCCACTAATGTGGCTGGTGATTATGAAAACTATATCGTTTATACGGCTACGGCTACTTTTTAGAAATAATTTATAAAGCAAGAAAAATATGCAACTATCCTGCCCTAAAACCAAATTAAAAATTTTTGTTTTTTTAATCTCTTTATTTAGTTTCAGTTTTATTTTTCAATCCAGCGCTCTTGCTCAAGAGGCAGTAACTCTGACGGTGAAGCCGGTGAGAATTGGGGATGACAATTCTCTACTTTTAGCGCCAGGTGAAAAAAAACAAATTCAAGTTAAGGTGGAAAATAATTCAGAGATGGATTTGGAAATTGAAAGTCAGGTTTTTGATTTTATTGTTGATGAGGATGGTAGCACGCCAATTCCGGTGACCGATCAACTGGATAATCGTTGGAGTTTGGCTAGTTGGATAACCTTAGCACCTGCCTTTAATTATTTGCAAGCGGGTGGTTCTGCCACAGTAAACGTATTAATTGAAGTGCCAGAAAATGCCTCTCCAGGAGGTCATTATGCCATGGTTTTGCATAGCCCTAACTTTACCGGTGTTGAAGATCAAACTGGAGCGGGAATTTCTCAAAGAGCAGGGACATTGATTTATGTTTTGGTAGATGGAGTGATAAACGAATCAGCCTACGTCAGTCTTTTTAAGATACCCAATTTTTTAGAAAAAGGTCCAGTGCCAATGGAAATTAAAATTAGAAACGAATCGGACATCCATATTACTCCCACGCCAAAAATTATCATTAAAAATATTTTTGGTAAAGAAGTAGCCAGTTTTGCTTTAGATTCAAAAAACGTGTTTCCTTTCACTGAACGTGACTTTAGCGATGTTTGGGTAAAGAAATGGGGTTTTGGACCTTATACTCTACTTCTAGAAGCTGCTTACGGAATTCAGGGGCAAGTAATGACTGCTCAATCGGTTATTTGGTTAGTGCCAGTAACGATCATCATCATTATTTTGCTCAGTATTTTGTTAATTGTGGCTGTAGTCATGATGTTTAAGAAAAAGAAAGAGAATCGACAACTGCCTCCGACAGAAGATGTGGAGAGCGATACTCAGCCAATGAATGATCAAGAGCAAAAATAAGCAACGATTATTTAATCTTAAAAACAAGAAAAATCTTATTAAAAATAATTCCTTTTTGAGATATTTTTTCTTTGTTTTTGTTTTATTATTTTTACCCTTAAGCTTAGTTTTTGCTCAATCTTTGCCTCCAACTGACGCTGATATCAAAGTGACTGCTAAAATTCCTGATATTATCCCCCCCTCAACACCTATTTTGATTATTCCAGAAGATCAGGCTAATTTAGATAATGCTTATCCAGTTTTTCAATGGCATGAGAGCACTGATAATATGGAAATGTCTTATTATCAATTTATTTTAGATGGCAAAGTATGGTTTGATAAGATTCCCTTAACTGATTTTGCCAATGACGATTATAGTTTAGATTATAATCCAGAATCTGGAATTTATACTTTAGTGGCCAAAAGCGCTCTGAAGCATGGGTCCCACAGCTGGCAAATTATAGCTTATGATTATGTTGAAAATCGTGCTGCTTCTACAACTTGGGTTTTTAATATATATGTCGATGATCCAAATTTTACAATTCAAAAGATTGGTGATGTTAGTGTTAAGATTACTGCTTCTAATCCCGACAGTGTTCCCCAAACAGCCATTCGCTTATTTTTAACTGATTCGTATGCTAATGAGCCATGGATTATTGCTTTGGGAGATGCCAATTTAAAGGTTGATTTAGTAGTAACGATTCCCTTTCGTACTAGTCAATTCTTTAGTCAGTATACTGATGATAAAGGCAATTGGAATTTACAGCTAGGCATTTTACCGCGCAACCACATTATTCGTTTAGATTTTAATATTACCGATGTAGTCGGGCACAGTAGTTACATTAGGAATTTATACATTATTATTCAACAGCACTATTGGCCAGCTACTCCAATGCCAACAGCCACAATTACTGGAGCGCCATTAACCGGTTTTCCATCAGTTACCACAAGTCCTTCAATTACTCAGCCAAGCGTAATTCCAGTTTCTCCACTGCCCCCGCCAGGAATTAAAATTCCGATTATTCCACCAAAAGAAATTATTCATGAAATAGTTGAAGAAGTTAAAGAAAGTTTGCCAACTAAGATGGCTACTTACATCACTGATTTAACACGTTCTCCATTGTGGAAATTTTTAGCCAATTTCTTTGCTTTATTCTTAGCGTTATTATTGCCAATAATAACCTATATATTAGTTCTTTTAAAATTTTATAAATTTTTATCTTTCAAAACTTTAAAAAAAGTTTTAATAGCTTTATGGCCTTGGTCGAAAAGAAGAAAGAATTTAGTTTTTGAGTATCGAAATAGTCAGGCAGCTTCTTTAGTGCGGGTAGAACTTTTGGATTTGGAAAGTAAAGAGCTGTTAGATTGGCAAATTACTAATTATTTAGGTCAGTTTCCTTCATTTGATTGGCCCAGTGATTTGCCAGCGACACTTGGGGTTGTAGATCACAATTTTTATTTCCCCATCGGAGTTGATAAACCGGTTTATTTGTCTTGGTACAATTTTTATCAGGGCGAAGCATTCCTTTGTAAAAAAGATTATCTTACCGAAGAAAAGAGTTATATTAATGAACGAATTGAAAACTTTGATGCCAAACGGGCTTTAGCGATCCCTACCCTAATGGCTCAAGGCAAAGAGAACCTACCTCTTATTGAGCGAATAAGAATAATTTTATCCTATTTACTTAGCTATCCTTGGTGGTTTTTCTTTTTAAGCTTATTAGTCATTTTACCGTTTGTTTTGCGTCATCCGAGCCTTTTTAATTATTTAGCCCTTGTCTATTATTTAACAATTGCTTTATTTAAATATTTTCATGTGAATGGATCAGAAAAATGGCAATTTAGGGCTTTATATAGTAATGGCTACAAGATTGATCAGAATTTAATATTAATTATGAATGATTTAGCTCATGGCTTTTCTCAAGCTTTAGTAGTAGCCATGAATGATAGTTTAAGTTCTAAGCTGAATTTAGTGAAAAAAGATTTTGTCTTTAGCTTACAAGCCAAAGATTATGCCTTTTGGGACGGTCAACGAGTCATTAGTGAACTTGAATATAGTCTTAATCAGGAAGCGATTAGCGAGTTTAAACTGCATCACATAGAAAGCTTTAATCAGAGCTTAAAGCTTTTACAGCCTCATTGTCAATTATTGCCCCGCCAATAACTAGTAAATTGTCTTTACTTTCTTGATAAAAAACTGCCGATTGACCACCGGCTGGAGCAAAAACTTTTTCTTTTGTTTTAACTAAAATCTGCTTCTCTTTTCTTTTAAGTTGACAACTTATTAGTTTTCCCAGGTTGCGAATTTTCACTAAGCCGTAAAAATGATCTTTCTCTTCCCATAATTTCTCTTGACTTCGATTAATAAAATGTAAATCTCTAACTAAAAATTCATTGACAAAACAGTCTTGTTTCTCTGCCACTACTAAACGATTATCTTTACTTATTTTATCAAGCACCAATAGAGCTGGAGGCTGATTTTTGCTATAGTTAATTGTTTGGCTTTTTTTTAAAGCCTGATGATTAATGTTTAAACCACGACGCTGACCGATGGTATAAAAAGCCAAGCCCCGATGCTTACCAATTACTAAGCCGTTTTGCTCAACTATCTCTCCAGGATTTTCTTGCAAATTTTCTTTTAAAAATTGCCTCAAACTACTATCTTTAAGAAAACAGATATCGAAAGATTCTCGATCTAAATATGGCAAATTAGCTTTTTTAGCTAAATTTTTAACCTCTGTTTTGCTCAGAGAACCCAAAGGAAATAGAATTTCTGCTAATTTTTTTTCTTCTAGTTGATATAAGAAATAGCTTTGATCTTTACTTTGATCTTTAGCACTAGCTAAATATAGCTGGGCAGACTTATCGATAATTTGAGCATAGTGGCCAGTAGCTAATTGAGAAAAGCCTCGCGCTTTTGCCCAGTCAAGTAACCGACCAAATTTTAATAATTTATTACAAACAATACAAGGATTGGGAGTGTATCCTTCTTGATAAGTATTTAATAAGTAATCAATTACCCACTTTTTTTGTTCTTTAGAAAAATCTAAAATAAAAAAAGGAATGTTGAGTGATTGGGCAATTTTTTTCGCGACCATGCTTTCTTGATTAATAATCTCCTTTTGTTTTTGATTGCTTGCATAGAACTTAATGTAAACAGCACTAAGCTCAAGATTTTTCTTTTTCAATAAATAAGCAGTGGTACTAGAATCTATCCCTCCAGAAAGAGCGAGTAATATTTTTTGTGACATATTAAAAAATAAAATTACGTTTTGCTATTTTTTTGACTTTTTCTTGATAGGCCAGTGGATTTTTACTATAAAACTTTGGTAAAATCACTTGGTATTGAGGATTCATTTTTTTAGCTTTTTTAATATCTTTAATAGCCAGCTTTCCATAGTAAAGAGGACTTGGGTCATAATTATGATGACGAAGATATTTTAGAACTTGTTTAAAACCTTCTAAATACACCAAGCTTTTACTGAATCCACCAGGTAAACTAGTGTCAGTCAATCCTCTTTTAGTTTTTAAAGTGTATGACCAAGCTCTCTGAGGATTTTTAATATTTTGATAAAAGAACTGATAAACTGTTTTAAAATCTGCTCGATTGGCTAGTTGAGCGCCCAAATATAATAAGGCTGTTTTGTAAATTAGTTGTTGCTCACTATTTAAATATTGATGGATAACTGCTAAACCTTCTTCAGTTCGCAAATGATTGCTAAAAGCAAAGTGTCTTTTACGACGATACCAAGCTTGCTTCAGATAATTTTCTTGGCGAAGAATATGAGTGCCAATTTCATGGTTGAGAGTATTTTCCAGACTTTCTGAAGTAAAATTAATCGGCAGACGAATTTTGATTGCGTTTTCCTTAAAATTAACTGCGAAACGGCTAGTAAAATCTTTGTTAAAAATAATTTGATATTTTTCAGCTAAAGAATAATCATTTAAATAATCGACAATGATTTGTTTACTAAGTTCCTGATCTAAATTAGCAGCAGGTTTTTGATTTTTAATAAACAATTGTTCTTTTTTAGCTTGTTTAAGGATTTTTTTAGCCAAGCGACTGTATTGCCATCGTGGTCTGCCATAAACAGCTAGATCTGACTTTTCAATCTTTTTTTCATATTGAAATTGCGGATTGTAATTAGTCTCATTAGCGAAAAATTTTTCTTTTTCAACTAACAAGTTAATTGGAATTAAATCTTTAAGTTTAATCATTTTTATTTGGACTAATTATAAAACCATCTAAATCTTTACGGCCAATTTCCACTTTATGTAAACGATGGTTAAGTTTTTTACTAACCAACATGGTGGTTTTAATAGTTTGTCCTCTTAACCTAAGCTTAATTTCTACTACGGGAAGACTACCCTCTTCTTTTTCTTTTTGAAACCATAATAAATCCTCGACATCGAGTAAACCGAGTTCTCCAGCTAAATCTCGAGCAATGGCGCTGTGGAGACGACCGGTGTTAATAAAAGCAACAGTGGAAACACTTTTCTTGTCATCGCCATAGAGAGATACTTCTTCTTTTAAAGTAATACTGGTGATGTCACTTTTAACTTTAATACGATCAGAAAAGTCACTAGCAAATAAAGCTTGGGCAATTTTTACTCCGTGCTCTGGATTAACTACATTTAAACCTTCCACTCTTTCTAAACGACGACGCAAACCCGCCTGATTAGCCGCTTGAATTGAAAGACCAGGAGTAGCATTTAGTTCTACCACCATTGGTCCCTTAGTTTTATGTAGAAAAATATCTACTCCAGAGAAAGCCAAATCGGCCACGTCACTAGCTTTAACTGCAGTTAAGAGCACCTTTTGCCAATTAGGAATCACAATGCCATTTAATTTTTTCTTAGTTCCGGGCAAATAATTGATGTTTTGTTTTTTATGAGCGACAGCATAAGTGGTAATCCCGCTAGCAATATCAATACCAACGGCTATTGCTCCTTGGCTAACATTAGCTCTACCCCCCGATTCTTCAGTGGGCAAACGCAACATGGCCATTACAGGAACACTATTAAAAACAATGACTCTTACATCAGGGGTGCCTTTGTAGGAATACTTTAATAATTTTGGGTGAATAGGGATGCGCTCTTCAATAATCACATTATGATTAGAACCATGAATGCTATATTGGCCTGCTAAAATATCTCGACAGTGACGTTTAATATCATCTATACTCCATTTTTCTCCTAAAACATTTAGCCATTCTTCATCATTAACCTTAGTTCTAAAGGCAATTACCCCAGTACCAGCATGCCCATTGGTAGGTTTAATAACAAAATCACCCTCAAGTTTTTGCCAAGCGAAATCATTAACATCTTCATCAGTGCCCAAAATACCGTAGATTTCTGCACAGGGAATATTATTGTTGTTTAATAAAATTTTAGTAGCATATTTTGAACGAGCAATCGCTTTGGCTTTTCGTGAATTACGACTCACATAAAGGCTATTACGCGCGTTGATACCCAGAAGATCACTGGCGTTGGCTTTTTTACTCATAAGCGACTTTTATTCTTCTAGTCCTGGAAAATTATCATTAATAAAGCTTTTATATTTTTCCGAT
>Ga0265294_10003413_pt1 | contig 20313 bp, 20 predicted proteins | sample MunlanPumphouse3_FD_192504 | JGI IMG/M metagenome (GOLD analysis project Ga0265294, IMG submission 192504) | Groundwater microbial communities from a municipal landfill in Southern Ontario, Canada - Pumphouse #3 | ecosystem: Environmental > Aquatic > Deep subsurface > Groundwater | place...
ACCGAGCCGGTATGTGATCAAGTATGTCTGGAAGAGGAACGGCGAAATCGCGGCATCCACCAGCACCCAGCGGCTGAACCTGATGGCCGGCCGCTACGTCGGCAAGGACGATCCGGTCATGCTCATCAGGGCACAGAGCGGGTTCCCGTCGGTCGGCGAAGTCATCGACCCCTTCAGGACACCCATCCTCGTTGCCGGCTGGATGCGCGGTTCGCACCACGGGCCGTTCATGCCGGTGGGCGTCTGCGATGCAAACTGCACCGCGTTCGACGGACCACCCCGGGTCATCTGTCTCGGGTTCCAGGTCAGCAACGGAGAACTGATCGGGCCTGCAGACATGTTCGACGACCCGGCGTTCAACCGTGTCCGCGACAAGTGCTGCGAACTTTCCGACGTGCTCCGGGCCCATGGGCCCTTTGAACCGCACCGCCTCTCGCTTGAAGAGATGGAGTATACCACTCTCCCGGGCGTCGAGAAACAGTTCAAGGATCGCTGGGAAGACCTTCCCGAATAACCTTTTTTTAAAATCGACCATAGCCGGCTTATGATACCGGCCGGATATGGTGGCTCACGGCGCCCGTCGGCGCGCATCTGGCGGCAACCCGGAGACTGCTCGACTCCCCATCTCCGCACGTCAGGACCAGCCGCGGTTGTTGGGAAAACTTAATGAGGGAAGATACCCATATAAGAACAGATGGTTAACGGCATTGTACTCCCCGTAAAGAAGGTTTTTTCACTCGTGGACTCCAAAATCGTCGTTGAGATCAAGGATGACGGCAGGAAACTCCAGGGCCGGCTCGTGGCGGTGGATGAACACCTGAATCTGCACATGGACGAGACCGCCGAGTATATCGGTGATCAGAGGGGCCGCGCACTCGGGACCGTCGTCATCCGCGGCAATAACATCCTGACCATTGCACCCCTGCTCTGATAGCCATGGCCGACCAGGAGGAAGAAGCACTTAAGGTGATCGAGTCCCATCGGCAGGGTATTCTCCAGAGCGAGCTCTGGAAACTCCTTGACATCGATAGCAGAAAGTGCTCACGGATTGTAAAGCGGCTGCTGGACGCCGGATTGATCGAGCGCGTCGAGTTCCGCAGCGACGGCATCAAGACCTATCTTCTGCGGGCAAAGAAGCGGGCGATCGATCCCTGTGTCATTCTTGCAGGAGGAGAGATCCTCCCGTGCATCGGCTGCGATAAGGAATGTACCCCAGAAGAGTGTGCACTCCTTCTTGACTGGATGTACCAGCTCGCTCTTGAAGAGTTTCAAGAGTGAGACTCCTTTTTTTTGCGATCAGGCAGGTCCTGTAGAGCAACGGTACCCCTGAAAGATCAGCTTGAAACGCCACCGGTGCGCACACCGAGGCTCAATTTCCAAAAGGGTGAAAGCCCGGTTCAGGACCGGGCAACTTCGTCTGGAATGCCCTTCTTGCGGCAGACCGCATCGATCACGCCGTGTTGCACGTTGTAGAAACTGTGCAGGACATCAATCTCGCACTCGAGATCGATGACCGTCTCCTCGTCACCCCCGACGCAGAGGGTCACGGAGTCTTCCTGGAACGTGACGTATGGGGCGCCGTCCGCCCGGGTATCCGCCACCGCGGTGATGTAGATGCAGTCATCTCCCTCGACCACCTCAACATCGGATTCTTCGATCTCTTCGGACGGGTCGAAGTAGGGTGCCCCTTCGGGCGATCCGCTGATGATGGTGAACCCGATGATCTTCGGGTCCTGGAGAGGCATCTCGCCCAGGATCTTCTCCATCAGCCGCGCGATATTTTTAAACATTTCGTCGTATGGATTATTCGCCATGTGTACCACGTATCCGATATCGGTCGTTGACCCGCTCGACAACCCCCGTGTATATGAGGTTGCCCAGTCTCTGTTTCAGCTCATCTGTGGACAGGCTGCTCACTTCTTCGAGTTCAGCGAAGGTCAGGTCAACGTGGAAAAGGGGGAGGATAACCTCCAGATCCCCCTCGTCACTGAGGCGGCTCCCCCCCACGCGCATGACCTCGGCGAACCCCGATTCGATCTCCCGTTCCAATTCGTCGAGATTATCCAGAAGTTCATCACGTGCCCGGACCATTCTCTGGAGCACCGTGAGGTTTCTCGTAAATCTTGTCTTCTGGTCCTCTTCAATGGAGGGAAGCGTAACCCCATCCTGCTTCTGCAGGTTTACGATGACATTGATGTCATGCGAGAGGTAGTAATACTTTCGTCTGCGTTCATCCTGGCAGGAGATGAGGAGTTCGGCACGTTCCATCAACTGCAGGTGCTCAATCACCGCTTTCGGACTGAGCACCAGACGCTCGGAGATCTCAGTCACAAAACATGGCTTCTGCTTCAGCAGTTCAATTATTCGCCGCCTGTTCCGGTTTCCCAGGATATCAAGGAGACGGGAAACCTCACCGCCCTCAAACATATTTACTAAATGTTAGTGGTTTAAATATATAAATGGATCTCGAGAAAAAATATATCACTCGAAGAGGCGGTAGTTCGGTGCCTCATCGGTGATCATAATGTTGTGCGGATGGCTCTCGCCGTAACCCGCAGATGTGATCCTGATGAACTTCCCATTTTTCTTCAGGTCAGGTATCGTCTTTGATCCCGTATAGCCCATCGCGGATCTCAGGCCGCCGACGAGCTGGTAGATGACGTCCGAGACGCGCCCGACATAGGGGGTGACCCCTTCGACGCCCTCGGGGACGAACTTGGTCTTTCCGATCCCCTTCTGGAAGTAGCGGTCGCTCGACTCCCCGCTGCTCATGACACCGAGCGATCCCATCCCCCGGTACTGCTTATAACGCCGCCCCTTGATCGTCGTGACCCTTCCCGGCGCCTCATCGGTGCCGGCAAAGAGGCTGCCTGCCATGATACAGTCCGCGCCCGCGGCAATCGCCTTCGCGATATCCCCCGAGTAGCGAATACCGCCGTCGGCGATCACCGGCACGCCGGCCCCGTGAGCCACCTCAGCGACGTTAACGATTGCAGAGACCTGCGGCACACCCACGCCCGCAACGATCCTTGTCGTACAGATGGAGCCAGGTCCGATACCCACCTTCAGCCCGTCAACAGAGTCGACCAGCGTCTCGGCGGCCTGCTTCGTCGCAATGTTCCCGGCCACCACGTCGACGGCGACGCTCGCCTTGATCTCCGTGACCGCCTTTACGACGTTCATGTTGTGGCCGTGCGCGCTGTCCACCACCAGGGCGTCGACGCCCGCCTCGACGAGCATCATAGCCCGGTTGAAGTCGAAGGGCCCTACAGCGGCGGCGACCCGGAGTCTTCCGTCCGCATCGCGGTTCGCGTGGGGATACTGCCTCTTCTCGAGAATATCCCGCATCGTGATGATGCCGATGAGGTGTTCCTGCCCATCCACGACCGGCAGGCGCTCGACCTTGTTCGAGTACATCGTATCGAGCGCGTTCTCCACAGTTATGTCTTCTGAGGCCGTGATCAGGTTCTTGGTCATATAAGCGGTGATCGGTGCGTCACCGCACTTGGGCAGGATCGCCCTGATATCCCTGCGGCTGACGATGCCGATCACCCGGTCGTCCTCAATAACGGGCACGCCACCGATACTATACTGCTTCATAACCCGTTCCACATCGGCGACCGTGGACTCCGGACCGACCACCACGACCTCGCGCTCGATCAGATCTTCGGCCTGCTTGACAACACGGACCTCAGCGACCTCGTGCTCCGGGGTCATGTTGCGGTGGATGACACCGATACCTCCCGCCCGCGCGATTGTTATCGCCATCGCCGATTCAGTCACCGTATCCATGGCAGCGCTCACGAGGGGCATATTCAGGGGAATGTTCCGCGAGAACCGCGATCTGACGTCAGTCTCATTGGGCTCGACCCAGGATTCAGCGGGCTCAAGCAGCACATCATCGAATGTAAATGTTGTCTCCAGATTCATCTTCTCGGTATACATACGTCACCCAAGCATCATCATTGCTTTTTCCACAAGTTCGGCCCGGATCGTGGTCGACCGGTCGCCCCCGCAGACCATCCCCCGGACGCCGATGATCTCCGGGTCGATCCTCTTTAAGGCATCGAGGTCCTCGAACTTCAGCGAGCCGGCAAGGGCCGTCTGGAGCCCGAGTTCGCGGTTCTGTTCGGTAAACTGTCTCAGCCTCTCCTCGTCCATGAACTCAAAGAGGCTCTTTCCATCTTTAATGCCGGTGTCGATCATGGCGACATCGGCCCCGGCATCAGCAACCAGCGGAGCGATAGCAAACGGAGAGATCGTCCCCATCCTCTCAAAATCGGCATAAGCGGCGATGACGACGATCTTCTCAGGAAATTCGCGCTTCACCGCCGTGGTCACTGCCTCAACAACATCACGGGCATGATCGGTCCCGTCGAACATCAGACCGACCTTGATAAAATCAGCACCTGCGTGCGCGGCACCGTAGGCTGAGAGAGCCGCAGTTCCTGGCTTATACTCATTGTCCCCGATAGCAGCGCTGACAGGCTTCTTGTCGGCGAGGTTCTTGATCTCACGAATGACCCAGGGGAAATTCGCCCCGAGCGAACCCTCTGAGGGTTTCTTTACGTCAATGATGTCAGCGGAAAGCGAGCTCCTTGCCTCCTCAATGCTGCTTGGACTGACGAGTAATTGCATAGAAATTAATGATCCTTCACCCTAATAGTGATTGCGTTGAGGACATGGAACTGATTCTTGCAGTTGATCTGGCAGACGGCCTTGTGGTGCATGGAAAGTCGGGTGAACGCGCTGGCTATCGGCCGCTCACCTGGGGTATTGCCCCCTCGGCCGAACCGGAGACGTACCTATCCGCTCTCGCGCCCCGATACCTCTACATCGCGGACCTCGAGAGCATCCAGGGCAGAACGCCGCAGGACGACCTGGTCCGGCGATGTGCCGGACGGGTCGAGCGGTGCTACCTCGACAGGGGTACCCGGTCGCCCGCCGGGTGCACGGCGGTCAGGGGAGTGACACCGGTCGTCGGCACCGAGACGGCCGCAGCGACGATCGAAGACCTTGCGGCATACCGGGCCGGCTATCTCAGCATCGATATCAAAGGTGGCCGGGTGATCCCCTGGGGCATCAGGCCGGCGGAGATGCTCTCCCGCGCATCGGGTTTCTCGTTTGAGGGGTGCATCATCTTAAACATCAGCACCGTGGGGACAGAGCAGGGCCTCGTCGCCGAAGACCTCGAAGAGATGCGGGCATGCTACCCCGGGCGCCTCCTCTACGGGGGAGGGGTCGCCGGGGCCGACGACATCCACCTTCTCGGTGATGCCGGGTTCGACGGGGCGATCATCGCAACCGCCGTCCACCACGGCACAGTGCCGCTCGAATGGGTCCGGAGAGGATCTCCATGCTGATCACCATCGAGGGCATCGATGGGAGCGGCAAGAGCACGCTCCTCTCCCGCCTCCGCGAACTGCTCGCCGACCTCGATCCCCTCTTCACCCGCGAGCCCGGCGCCACCTGGGTCGGCGAGTCGGTGCGACGGGCAATCGCCGAGCGGATGGACCCGATCACCGAGGCACTCCTCTTCTGCGCCGACCACGCTGCGCACATCGATACGGTGATCCGGCCCGCGCTCGACGAGGAGAGGCTCGTCATCTCCGACCGTTACGCCGACTCCCGGTTCGCCTATCAGCCGGTCGTCCTCGACGGCGTCCTCCCCGACCCTCTCCTCTGGCTCCGCCGGATCCATGAAGGGTGGTCGATCCGACCGGACCGGACGTTCCTCCTGGTCCTCCCGGTCGAAGATGCCGTCGCGAGGCTTGACCCGGAAAAGAAGAGAGAGTACTTCGAGAATGCCGGAATCCTGACGCGGGTGCAGGAGAACTACCTGGACCTTGCGGCAGCCGATCCCGCGCGGTTTCTCATCGTCGATGCGCTGCTCGAAAAAGAGGAGGTTGCCCGGTTCATCGCCGACGAGATCAGGACGAGTGTCCGATCGTCACGACCACGTCCCCGAGCGTGAGGACGTCCACCTCTTCTCCCGCCACCCGGTAGGCGACCTTCGGCGTGAAGGAGCCGGCCGGGACCGGGATCTCCTCGCCGCCGACGGTGACGGTCGATGGCGGGTTCTTGAGCTGCTCCGGCGGGAGCGCCTGCACGGCCTCCATGAACCCACGGGCCTGCTTGCGTAAGGAGGGGCCGATGATCCCCATGTTGAAGTTCACCCCGCTCACGACCTCTTCGAGTTGGGGTGTCCCGGTGGACCAGTGAGCGTCGGCGGCGAGCGCACGCCCGGCGTCGCCAGCGTCGTCGACCGGCTCTGCCGCATAGATCATCACGTGGCCGAGCGGCGCGTTCAGCGCCATGCCCTTATCATGTTTGTAGCGCCGGAGTTCGGCGACCGTCTTCACCAGAAGGTCGCCATGGCGCCGCGCCTCATCGTCGGCATACGCAAAGTCAGGCCAGGTCTCCTTGTGCACACTTCGTCCCGCCAGGTTGTGATAACATTCCTCCGCGAAGTGCGGGATGATCGGGGCCAGGAGACGGCAGAGGACGTCCATAGTCGTCGCGAGGGCGCTGCACGCGCTCGCCCGGCTGCTCTCTTTCGTATACAGGCGGCCCTTCACGATCTCGACGTAGTCGGCGGCGAGCGTGTTCCAGGCAAACTCCCGGATCGCCCTGAGCGCCCGGTCGAACTGGTAGCCCTCCATCGCGGCGGTGACCTCTGCAACGGTATCGGAGAGCCGGACGAGCAGCCACCGGTCGGTGAGCTCCGTCACCGGTGCCGGGTTCTCCGTTCCGGCATCCAGGTGCCCCATGATGAACCGGAAGATATTCCAGAGTTTGGTCTGGAACCGGGACGCAGCGATGACGTCATTCCAGTTGAACATGATGTCTGAACCGGTCGCCGCGCCGCCTGCACCCCACTGCCGGAGCGCATCGGCACCATACTGCCCGACGATCTCTTCGGGGGCGATGATGTTGCCCCTGCTCTTGCTCATCTTGAACCCGTCTTCCCCGAGCACCATACCATTGACCAGGATCTGGTCCCAGGGATGGCCGCCGGCGAGTGCCTGTGCCCGGAGGATCGTGTAGAACGCCCACGTCCGTATGATGTCGTGGCCCTGGGGGCGGAGCTGTGCAGGGAAGAGCGGGGGCTTGTTGGTCCCGTCCCATCCGGTGACGTGGAGCACCGATATCGATGAGTCCATCCATGTGTCGAGAACGTCCTTATCGCCGATGAACTCTGATGCGCCGCACCGCGGGCAGGGAGTTTTGGACCTGTCGACGGTCGGATCGATCGGGAGGTCTTCCTCGGCCGGGAGGATCGTCTCACCGCAGGCGGCACAGAACCAGACCGGGATCGGGGTCGCGAAGATCCGCTGCCGGGAGATGCACCAGTCCCACTCCATCGAGTTCGCCCAGTTCTCGAGCCGGGTGAACATATATTCCGGTGTCCAGGATATCTTCCGGGCCGACTCCAGGATCTCGTCCTGGTGGACCTTCACGAACCACTGGCGCTCCGAAAGGATCTCGATCGGCGTTTTGCACCGCCAGCAGGTCCCTACCCGCTGTTCGAGTTCCTCCTGCCGCTTCAGGATTCCCGCTTCCTGCATGTCGCGGAGGATCGCCGTCCTGCACTCCTCCGACGACATCCCCGCGTAGGGGGCCGCGGTCGCGGTCATAATGCCCTGACGATCGATCGCCTTCCGGAGTTCCAGGTCGTGCTCCTTCCACCAGTAGACGTCCGTTTTGTCCCCGAACGTGCAGATCATCACCGCACCGCTGCCGAACTCCGGGTCGACCACGGCGTCCTCGACGACCGGCACCTCGTGCTTGAAGATGGGGACCGTGAGTTTCTTCCCCGCAAGGTCACGGTACCGCTCGTCGTCGGGGTGAACCGCCACCGCAACGCAGGCCGCGAGCAGTTCAGGCCGGGTGGTGGCGATCTCCACACCGTCGAAGTCGAAGTAGTTGAGCGCGGTCGTGCGGGGGACGTAGTTGACCTCCGCAAACGCTATGGCCGTCTCGCACCGGGTGCAGAAGTTCACAGGATGCTCGCTCTGGTAGATGTCGCCGGCTTTGAGCATCTGCAGGAACGACGCCTGCGTCTTTTTGTAGTATTCCGGGAGCATGGTGATGTATTCATGGCTCCAGTCGGTGGAGAACCCGAGCCGCCGCATGGTCGCCCGCATCTTCTCGATGTTGCCGATGGTGAGGTCGCGGCACATCTCCCGGAACTTCTCCCGCGATACATCGTTCTTGGTGATCCCGTAGGTCTCCTCGACCTTCACCTCGGTGGGGAGGCCGTGGCAGTCCCACCCCTGGGGGAACATGACGTTGTAGCCGCGCATACGCTTGTACCGGGCGATAAAGTCGATGTAGCACCAGTTCAGTGCGTTGCCGATATGGAAGTTGCCGGTGGGGTAGGGCGGCGGCGTATCGATGATAAACCGGGGTTTGGGTGAGTCGGGATCGAAATAGTTCTCCTCATCCCGCCAGGTGCTCTGCCAGCGCCTCTCCACTTCTTCGATATCGTAGTTTTTGGGTAGTTGATGTGACGGCGACATTTTCAGCGTATGATCTCTCTCTTTCCAGTGAAATATATTGTTCCACGGGGCTTTGACGCCGCCGGGTACTCCGGCCCGTGCGCAGGTTTGCCGCCCCGGATCGAGACCTCTCCTGGTGTTCGCCCGCGAGGAGGGGCCGGTGATGGGGGGTGTTTGACCCTAAAGGCTTTTCCCTGCACCGTCAAATTGTATATGAATGACAAAGCAGATGGGGTTGGTTCTGGCATCGGTGCTCACCCTCGCCTTCATAGGCCTTGCCCCCCTGCTCCAGCCAGCATGGCTGCTCACCCTCTTCCTCATCCCGTTCTCGCTCGTCCTCTTTCTCATCCGGGACACCCGGTACATATCGCTCTCAATCATCGCGCTTGCCGTGCTCTACGGGCTCGGCTGGCTCTCGACGTTCGTCTTCACCTGCACACTCGGGATCGTCGTAATCGGCGAGCTGGCGTTCCGCCTTACCGGCAAAAAGCAGGCATCCTATCTCCATCATCTGGTTGCCGCCATCGGCGTCTCGCTTGCGGTGATGCTCTACCTCGGGTATACCGCGCCGCTCGTCGTCGTCATGGGGGTCGTCGCGGCGGTGCTGCTCCGGGCGGCTCTCCGGGGCCGGGACGACGCCCTGATGATCGAAGCACTCGGTGTGGCAATGACGATGTTCCTCTTTGAGGAACTCAACTTCGAGGTCGACCTGACCATCCTCCTTGCCGCGGCACTCATCGGGCTCGGGTTCGGCTACACCGCTTACCGGTTCCGGGCGGCCGACGTCAGCGGCCTCTTCGCGGGCGCCATGATCGGCATCATTCTCATCGTCTTCGCGGACATCCGGTGGTTCCTGATCATGCTCACCTTCTTCATCATCGGCGCCGGGGCTACGCGGTACCGCTACAGCGATAAGGAGCAGCTCGGCGTCGCCCAGGAGCACGGGGGCGTGCGCGGCTACTTCAACGTCTTTGCAAACGGCCTTGTGGCGACCGGCGCAGCCATCCTCTTCGGGGTAACGGGGCACCCGGCCTTCGTGGCGCTCTACCTGGGGAGCGTCGCCTCCGCCGCCGCCGATACCGCCGCAAGCGAGATTGGGGTCACGGGGAAGACCCCCTACCTGATCACGACGCTCCGGCCGGTCGCCCGGGGAACGAACGGCGGGGTGACCCTGCGGGGTGAGGCGGCAGCCGTCATCGCATCCGCCATCGTCGCCAGCGTTGCCTGGGCGATGGGTGTTGCCGACCCCTGGATGGTCGTCGTCACGATCATCGCCGGTTTCGTCGGCACCAACGTCGACAGCCTCGTGGGTGCGACGCTTGAGAACAGCGGCAGGATCGGAAACTCCGGCACGAACCTGACCGCCACGTTCTTTGGCGGGGTCGCGGGGATGCTCCTCTATATGCTGCGGTAAGGGGGCGTGCGGGCTACGCTTTTCTGAGACTGTTATAGGTCCCCATCGATAGGTTCCCATCGAAGGCACAGGCTTAGTTAGATCAAAATCATTACGCTGAATCCGGAATGGAGCGCACGTAAGGCGGACCAGATGCTTTCCCGGAACTTGCTCCGGTATACTGGACCGTGGGAGTATCGCCACGCGGGGGAGGGACCGGAAGGGGCAAGGCGAGGCTCAGGATGGCCACAGGTCCTGGTGTTGTGAGAGGCCAGAGGTTTCCGAGTTGTACAGCCCGGCGGGAACCAATGCCCGGAGCGTGGCAAACAGGATGCCGAGAGACTTTAACCGCCCAATCGGGCACGGGAAAAAAGGATCTGATGCCGATCCAGTCATATCAGTACTTATACCATCGGCCCTTCTCGTCGTACTCGCCCTGCGGCATACGCGCCGCCGCGGCGCCTACGTGGTTGCGAAAGAAACTTGCCTTGTAGGCGTAGAGGAAGGCCGAGTAGATGACGATCACCATCGCATAGACCGCCGCGGTGATCCAGATTCCTTCCGTCCCGATGAGAGCGAGGATATCCTCGGGCATCACCGTCTGGAGTTCGGTCTGGTCCATAAGGGTGAGCGACTCGAGTTTGCCAGCGAGTAGAGCGGTCCAGGCAAAGAGGGCCGCAAATCCGAGCGCTATCGCGACGACGATGTTTGCCAGGTAGAAGAGGAGGACACTCCCGAGGTTGTTCATGACGAACTCGATGCTCCGCCGGATCGATTCAAAGACGGTCGTCTCCTCAAAGACCGCTACGGCGTCGTAGAAGAACGTGAAGAAGACGATCGAGACGAGCACCCCGAAGAGGAGCGGCGTCATGCCTGCGGCGGCACCGGCCCCGAGGAGCGCGAGCGGGACGGCGAGCAGAAAGACCGTCAGGAGAGCCGCAAAGAAGATGATCATCGTGGGCAGGAGGATCCGGAAGTAGTAGGCCTTACCGGACTGCAGGAACTCCCCGACGGAGAATGCCTCTCCCTTGATCGTGCCGTAGACTCCGCCGGCCAGGAACGGCACCACGAGGGCCTGCAGGAGTGCCAGGGGTTGGGTGTAAAAAGCCCCGCCGTACACGGGGACCATGATATCGAGGACTGCGAGAGCGCCCATGACAACCCCGATCAGCCAGAGGACAGGGTGCTCCCGGAGGAGTCTGGCGGCATCCTTGAGTGAGTTAAACGCCATGATCACCGGTCTCTCGGCATGGCGACGATCTCGCGCACCTGCAGGTCAAAGAACGTCGCGGTGTGCGCCGGTCGGATGACGCAGACGGTATCGGCACCGCTTCCAGTGCCCCCCACCGCGATCACCTCTTCATCGACGCCGATCGCACCCTGGTCTGCGGCGATGAGGACGCACTCCACCGCGACCTTCAGGCCGACCGCAACGACGCGCCGCAGCGCCTCGGCGACCGCTTCGGTGCGGGAACTCCCGCCGAGTCTCGGCGAACGAGAGATCGCACGCTCGAGCCCGGAGAGAGCGTGTGTCCCGGTGACGATCGTCGCGCCCTCAGCCCGGAGGAGCCCGGCCGCTTCCTCAGCAAATTCCCACTCGCCGGGTTTTGAGAAGCCGACTGCGTGGGTGACGACGACCAGATGAAGATCCGTATCCTTCATGGCTTCCCGGAAGGTGAGCGCCGTCCAGCCGCTGGTGCTCGCGATCACGATCTTTTGGATGCCGAGCTCCCGCGCCCGCTCGACGGCGAACCGGGCGGCGTCGGGAGTGTTCTCCGCCCCGGGGGCATCGAAGTAGTAGGTATTTCGGGTTACGAAGCCCATACAGTCATGTTGTCGCCGCTTCTAATTGAATCCCCCGTTTCGGCGATACCGGCGAGGTCCAGTCCCGGGGAGAGAGCAAAGCGACGTCGCGGTGGCAGGAGCGGCAGCACAGCCCGGACTGAACCGCCGGAGAGCGAAGAATAAATGGTGCATGCCCCAATACTACATTCAAGCCGAATGGCGCGATAAGGAGTTTCTCATGATCACACTGGCCATTGCAGGAAAGCCCAACTGTGGCAAATCGACGTTTTTCAGGGCAGCGACCCTGGCCGAGGTAGAGATCGCCAATTACCCGTTCACGACCATCGACGCAAACCACGGCGTCGCGTACGTCAGGACCACCTGCCCCTGCCAGGAGATGCATGTGCCGTGCGAGAACTGCCAGGACGGGGCCAGGTTTATCCCGATCGGGCTGATTGATGTGGCTGGCCTCGTCCCCGAGGCGCACACGGGGAGGGGTCTCGGAAACCAGTTCCTCGATAACCTCCGGCAGGCGGATGCGATCCTCCAGATCGTCGACGCCAGTGGAGGAACAGATGCCGAAGGAAACCCGGTCGATATCGGTTCGCGCGACCCCGTAAAGGACATCGAGTTCCTCCAGTATGAGATGTCGATGTGGATGTACGGTATCCTCTCGCGGAACTGGGCGAAACTTTTGCGGCAGGCCCAGTCAAGGGACTTCTCCCTCGTGGACGCGATCACCGAAGTCTTTGCCGGTCTCGGGATAACCTACGAGCATGTCCGCGATGCCGACGAGGCGACCGGGGTCGATCTGCGGACCGCCGGGGAGGAGGATCTGATCCGGTTCTGTCGGGAACTGATGGCAAACAGCAAGCCGATGCTGATCGTCGGGAACAAAGCCGACCAGGCCCCGAAGGAGTGCCTTGACCGGCTCAAGAAACATGACGTCATCTTTGCGAGCGCGGCAGGGGAACTTGTGCTCCGGATGGCCGCGGAGGGGAAGTTCATCACCTACCTCCCCGGCGACCGGAGTTTCTCCGAAGGACCGGGGGCAACCCTCAGCGCCGCGCAGCGTGCCGGGCTCGCGAAGGTTGCAGACTTCATGCAGGCGTGTGACGGCACCGGGGTCCAGCAGGCGCTGGATGCTGCCATCTTTGACCTCCTCGACCGGATCGTTGTCTACCCGGTCGAGGACGAGCACAAACTCACCGACGGCAAAGGCCGGGTGCTCCCCGATGCATTCCTCATGAAGCGCGGGTCGACTCCCCGCGACCTCGCCTACCAGGTCCATACCGATATCGGCGAGGGGTTCCTGTATGCCATCGACGCGAAGACCGGGATGCGGGTCAAGGATACGCTCGAGTTGAAGAACGGCGATATCATCAAGATCGTCAGCGTCCGGAAGTGAGCCCGGCACCGGGGGAGGGGCGGGGCACTCCTCCCCTCGCGGCCCTCCGGGTGAGACGGCGACCCGCATGGCGGAACAGAACCGGCAGACATTAATACAGATTTGCGGAATATTCGATCAACATGAGCGGCGAGGTCTATCAGGCGCAGGTCCTCCGGAACTTCTTCGACACCATCACCGGGACGGACAGGAACCTGACCAGGATCTACATGTGCGTGATGAGCCTCGCCAAACTCCGTATGGAGTCCCCCGAGAGGATGACGTTCCTGGTGGACCAGCTCCGCAAGTCCAAACAGAAGCGGGAACTCTCGGTCGATATCATCGATTATATGTGCGACGTGGCGCGCGACCTCGAACTTGCCACGGTCCAGACCGCGTTCGGCGTCAAAGACATCAACGCGGTCGCCGACGAGTTCAGCGGGATCAGCCTTGATTCACTCTGATTTTCCAGGCTGACTTTTCAAAAGGGGAGAAGCCGCCTTCAGGACGGCCTCGAAGATCACCACGAGCCGCACCCCGTGATCGCGATCTCCATGCTCGCGTCGCCTGAGTCAAAACCTCGGTGATCACGGGGCTTGCGAAGCAGCATACCGCGTCGGCCTGCTCTGCAGCACGTGCCCGGCAACGGAAGGCGCCGCCACGATGAGAGGGGCAAGGAGGAGATCCCCCTCAGCCAGCCCGCTCACCGGGTCAACTTCTCTTTATACCCTTCCAGGATCTGGAAGACAAAGCGCTGGTGCTCTTCCAGTGCCTGCTCATCATCAGGAGAGGTCTCGATCCCGACAGCGTAGAGCAGGACCAGCGCGTTGTCGAGGTCGAGCGTCGCAGGGTCTTCTACCTGGTCCGGCCGGAGGTGGATGGCAAGATAGTCGGAGTCCTCCTCCGCGAAGGTATGCTCCGGGTTCTCCGTCACCCGCGAATCGACGAAGCCGCCGGCACGCTCCCGGAGGATCAGGAGCGCGCGCTCCAGCGTGTCGGGATGGGGGGTGACCGCATTGAGCCGGGCAAGCGTAGCCGTGCTCTTCTCGACCGCGTTCCCATAGAGCCCGAACTTATATGTCAGCAGGGATTGCGCGACCTGATGCCCGGTCTCCTCATCGATTGTAGTGAGGAGTGGCTCAATCCGGCCGATATACTCGTTCAACATCTGCTTCATTGTTTTCTTCTCTTGCTTCGGTGCGTTAAACAACTTTTCTACCCGAATCGCAAGGAAGGTGATCGTCGCCGCGAAGAACGCCTGCGTAATCACTCCCGAACTGAGTTCATTGGGCAGAATGAAGATGAGAAATGCGAAGAGCGGTGTGAAGAGCGAGACGAGGTCATGCCGCGGTTTGAGGTACGCCAGATAACAGAGGATGCACGAGGCGATGACGCACCCTGCAACGCCTACCCAGACTGCGTATTGGAAACCGAGGGAGGCAAGCAGCACCTCGATCCCGATACCGCCGAGCGAGACCGCAGGAACTGCTATCCAGAGATGTTTGCGAGGTGCGGATGGAGTAGTGTCTGTCGTCATCAGTTGTTCTCAGGAACAGTTTGTGTGCAGAGCATAAACAGAGTTTCCTTTTTCGATGGGGATGAGGGCCCTCATGCCCTCACTCAGGGGACGGGAGGTCGGGAACCTTGAGCTCCACGTCCCGGCCGGCAAGCGCAGCCGTGCGGGACCAGAGCCTTTCGCGCTCTGAGGCATACGAGGTCTGTAACGTCTCGCGCTGGCTCTCCGCCCGGGTCCGCGCGGCGGATTTTGCCTCACGATCCCGCCGCAGTTCCGCGAGTGCGGCGAGAAGACGCTGCTCCTCGGTCACGCACGGGAGCGCCGCACGGGTCTCCTGAAGCGTTTCGCGCTGCTTCCGCACCTCTCCCCGCCGGTCCTGAATCCGCCGTATCCCGGCGGGCAGGGTCTCGGGGTCCGAGAAGAGGCGGACCTCGTCCTGGTTCTTGAGGATGAGGTCTCCCTGCCGGATCATGGTGAGCGTGGCGGGCATCACCGCCTCGGTAAGGCTGGCCGGATCCCCCTCGCCCTCCGGGAGGCTGTCGGTGTAGGCGTCGAGGGCCCGGCCGATTGCCGCCGCTGTCGCGCTGTCCCCGGTCCTTCCAGCCACTTTCTCGGCCTTCCGGAAGAGATGGGTAGCAGGGACCCGGAGGGCCGCGATCTCACGCCCGGTCTCCTCGTCCAGAGCATCGAGATCCCGGATCTTCTCCTCGATCTGCTGTTTTCTGGCGTAATTGGGGTGCTGTTTGAGCGCATCAAGGTCCTCCTCAACTTCAAGGATCTTCCTCTTCGCCTCCGCAAGGGCCGTCCCATACTCCTGCACCTGGCCGGAGGCGGCGGCATACTCCTCCCGGATCCGGACGAGCAACTCGTACGGCTGCCGGGCATCCTCCACCTGCCGCCGGTCCCCACGCGCCCGGGTGATCGCTTCCGTCATGGTGTTGATCTCCCGTCCCAGGTCCCTCGCGGCAGTGCGTATCTCCTTCATCTCCTCCGGGTACGCAGAGGAGAGGTACTTCCCCTGCCCTTTCATCGCCTTGAGGACGCCCTTCAGGGTCTCGGCGGCGGTGGCGTAGAACGCTTCAGGGTCACCAGAAGGCTCTCGGGAGAGAACCTGAGTGATGGACTTCGTGAATCCGGGAAGCGCCTTCTTCGATATGTCCCGGAGCCGGGGATGGACTTCCTCGTCACCTTCCGCCGTCTCCAGACGGGCGACCGCCTCCTTGAGGTGGTCGAGGGCGCCGTCGATCGCCTCCTCCGACGGCCTCACCGCATCGGAGAGCCCTCTCCCGATCTCCTCCGCGCGGGCATCCAGCCACGCGGGCAGGTCGTCAAAAGAGAGTTCCAGGCTCTCTTCAACCGGTTCCGGTCGCCGAAAGAGGTCTCGTAGTTGCTTAAACATGGTTCACCCCGATACATCCAGGAGCAGTTGTCCCTATCATGGTTCCCCTCGAGCCATCAGTCGCTCCTCGCAATCTGTTGCAGCCGTTCCACGCCGTGGATCTCCCGGATGACGTCCACTACGGTGGGAGGAACCAGATGCTCCCAGGGCTCGCCGTCGAGCATTCGCCGCCGGATGACGGTGCCGGAATGTGTCAGCCGCTCATGCATCTCGGGCGACTGGACGTTCACGCCGGCCTCGGTGAAGAGTTGGACAACGAGGGGGTTTGCCGAGTAGACCGTATCAAACGGCGGGGTCATCGACCGGACATGAGAGACCCAGAGGGCGTTTCTCTGGACGTCCTCGATGGGGATGACATAGAACGGGCATTCGAGACCGGAGAGCGACCGGATGAGCATCAGCACACGCTCCCCGGCTGTGAAAGGGTTCGCCACAGAATGGGAGATCTGGGCGCTTCCTATCCCGATGACAATCTCGTCGACCCTGCAGGCCATCTGCTCCAGCACCGCCTGGTGCCCATTGTGGTAGGGCTGAAACCGCCCGACGTAAAACCCCCGGCTCATGCGCGCCTGCCCCCGTGCGCAACCTGCGCGGCAAACGCGCCTGCCGTGAACCCGGCGTCGATGTTCACGACCGCAAGCACCGAACACGCCTGGAGCATGCTCGCAAGTGCCGCTTCGCCGCCTCCCATGTAGCCATAGCCGGTGCTCACCGGGACCCCGATCACCGGACGGTCGACGAGGCCGGCAACGATAGCCGGGAGCGTCCCCTCCCGCCCGGCGATCACGATGAAGACGTCTGCCGGTATCAGGTCCTTGAGCGCCGAGAAGAGGCGGTGGATCCCCGCCACACCGACATCGTACGCGGTCCGGACGACGCACCCCATCTCCTCGGCGATCAGCCTCGCCTCTTCGGCGACAGGGATATCGGAGGTTCCTGCGGTGAGGATGGCGACAGTCCCTCCCTGGAGGGGCGGCCTGTCCCCCTTCGAAAGGATGACGGCCCGTGCGACCTCCCGGTGCTCCATCCGGACCTCAGGCGGCAGCCGGGCCCGGAGCGCCTCAAGATGCGCCGGGGAGACACGCGTCGCGACACACCGGCCAGAGGCCTCCACCTGTGCGAGCATGATCTCCGTAAAGGCCCGGGGGTCCTTCCCCTCGGCGAGCACCACCTCAGGCAACCCGCAGCGCACGCTCCGCCCGGTGTCGATCCGGGCCATGCCCTCGATCATCTCGATGCGGAGCCCTTCGATGGCGGCCGTCGCCTCGTCCTCAGATACCTCACCGTTACAATACATCCGGAGGATGTCCCTGATGGTGGCATTCGGCAGCATAGTTCGATAACAAAAATAGGGGTGGAAGTATAATATTACTTCATCTCATGTCATACCTTGTCTACGTGGCAGGGTTCGGTGTTGCCGTCACCGTTTTCCTGTGGCTCCGCGACCTGCGGATATTTTACCGGACGGGCCTATCTGGCTACCGGACGGCAGCGTATTGGGGGGTTCCCTATACGGCGCTCGCCCTGCTGGGTCTCTTCATCACCACGTTTGCAGAAGCCTGGGAGTACCTGGGCCTCGGCCTGGTCCTGTTAGCCCTCTACCTCCAGGGCCGGGTCGACCGGGAGAACGTCTGGCACGGCGAAGGCACCGCCGAGCGGTTCTTCGGCAAGGCTGAGCGCACAAATGATAAGGGTTCGCGTAAGAGACTTTAGTTCAGGAGAATACGGAATGCTTCAGAAACCACGGGGAACGCGGGATTTTTTACCCGACGAGATGGAACGGCGGCGGCTGATCGAGCGGCGGATGCGGGAAGCGGCCCGCAGGTGGGGATACCGGGAGGTCTGCACGCCCGACTTCGAGAACCTTGAACTCTTCACGATGAAGTCCGGTGAAGGGATCATCCAGGAGATGTACGTCTTCGAGGACAAGGGCGGCAGGCAGTTGACGCTCCGGCCCGAGGTGACGGCAGCGGTGCTGCGGATGTACGTCAACGAGGGGAAGGTCCTCCCGAAACCGATCCGCTGGTGTTACTTCGCCGACTGTTTCCGCTACGAGCGCCCCCAGAAAGGCCGCTACCGGCAGTTCTGGCAGTTCGGCGTCGAACTCATCGGTGCGGACACGGCGCTCGCCGATGCTGAGGTGATCATGCTCGCCGACGAAGCACTCCAATCGAGCGGTCTCACCTTCGACCTCCACGTCGGCCACCTCGCGCCGATGAAGCACCTCCTCGCCGACCTTGCCCCCGGCGACCAGGGGGCGATCATGGCCCTCCTCGACAAGCACGACCCGGAAGGGCTCAGGGCGGCGCTCGTCGGTCGGGGCCTCACCCGCCTTGCCGAACCCCTTGCCGCTCTCTCGGAGTGCCGCAACGTCGCCGAGGTCTTCGAGATCATCGGCGACATCCCGGAACGCGCGCGGATCGAGGAGACATTTGCGCTCCTTGACTCCCAGAACATCAACTACCAGCCGGACTTCGGCATCGCCCGGGGGCTTGACTACTACACGGGGATGGTCTTTGAGGCGTTCGCCAGAAACCTCGGCGCGGAGAACCAGATCCTCGGCGGCGGCACCTACCGGCTCGCCCACCTCTTCGGCGGCGACGACGTCGCCTCCTGTGGGTTCGCCATCGGGTTTGACCGGGTCATGGTCTCGGTCGGGGACTTTGCGCTGGAGAGCGGACCTGTCGTCGGCGTCGTCTGCACGCCCGAAGCACGGGCTCGCGCGCTCGAGGTCGCCCGTGCTTTCCGGGAGGCGGGGGTTCGGGCGGAGGTCGACCTGATGCAACGGGGGATGGGCGCCCAGCTCGCCCACGCCGCAAAGACCGCCGACTTCGCCGTGGTCCTCGGGAAACGCGAGGTCGAGGCGGGGACGGTGACCCTCAAGGACCTCCACTCCGGCGAGCAGCAGGAGAGGAGCCTCGAGGACGCCATCGCTGAGGTAGTACGGCATGGTGCTTGCTGAAGATCTCGCCAAACAGCAGCGGAGCATCAGCGTCGCGGAGTTCTTCGAGAAGAACAAGCACCTGCTCGGTTTCGACTCCCCGACGCGCGGGATCATCACCACCATCAAGGAGGCAGTGGACAACGCGCTCGACGCCTGTGAGGAGTCGGAGGTCCTCCCCGACATCTTTGTCGGCGTCAAAAAGGTCGACACCGAGGTCTACCGGATCACGGTCGAGGACAACGGCCCCGGCATCGTGCCGGAGAACGTCCCCCTGGTCTTCGGAAAACTCCTTTACGGCTCCCGGTTCCACCAGATCCGGCAGAGCCGTGGGCAGCAGGGTATCGGGATATCAGCAGCGGTGCTGTATGCGCAGCTCACCACCGGCACCCCGGCACGGGTCACCTCCCGGACGGGGGCAAAGGCAAGAGCCCACCGGTTCGAACTGATGATCAAGACCGAGACGAACGAGCCCGAGATCCTCAGCCACGAGGAGATCGACTGGGACCGGGTGCACGGGACCAGGATCGAGATCCAGTTCAAGAGCACCCTCGCCGCAAAGAAGCGGCTGGTGGACTACCTCCGGCTGACGGCGATCGTCAACCCGCACGCCCGGATCACGGCCGATATCGACGGTGAGGTGACGACGTTCGAACGGGTGAGCAGTGAGGTTCCGCCCTGCCCGAAACCTATCCTCCCCCACCCGCACGGGATCGAGTTCGGGGCCTTGAAGAGGATCGCGGCCGCGAGCACCGGAACCGTCGAGGAGTTCCTCGTCGGCAGTTTCTCCCGTGTCGGGAAGAAGACCGCGGACGAGATGATCGCCCTTGCCAACCTCAAACCCACCCGGAAGGTGAACAAGCTCGATGCCGACGAGTTGAAGCGGCTCCTCGATGCCATGCAGAGCGTGAAGGTCCCGGCCCCGCCGGCGCAGCAGTGCCTCTCCCCCATCGGGGAGGACCTGATCTGCAGGGGGCTTGAGAAGGAGATCCAGCTCGACTTCATCAAAGCCCGCACCCGCCCGAGCGCGGTCTACGGCGGACACTCGTTCATCATCGAGGCGGCGATCGGCTACGGCGGCAAGGTCCCCCCCGAAGGGGCTGCCCAGGTCTTCCGGTTCGCAAACCGTGTCCCGCTCCTCTACCAGCAGGGCGCCTGTGCGATCACGAACTCTGTCTCACAGGTGAACTGGAAGAGTTACGGCCTCTCGCAGCAGGGCCTCCCCATGGGGCCGATGCTCATCATGGTTCATGTGGCGTCCACGAACGTTCCCTTCACGAGCGAGAGCAAGGATGCGGTCGCGTCCATCCCGGAGATCGAGCGCGAGGTCGTTCTCGTCCTCCAGGAACTCGGCCGGGAACTCAAGAGTTACCTCTATCGGCGGGACCGGA